>VAPK010137563.1_pt1 | contig 18789 bp, 15 predicted proteins | sample 3395031 | NCBI WGS metagenome assembly VAPK01 (sample SAMN08290443, study PRJNA428436) | hydrothermal vent metagenome | isolation source: Deep-sea hydrothermal vent chimney 1 | place: Pacific Ocean: Juan De Fuca Ridge
AAACTTCAGGAAATTATTATTCCTCAATTTTTACCTGTGGAACCTGTCGTTTTGTTAATTTCGCTGAAATAGAAAATCAGCAGACTCTATGTAGAAGATGATTTTATTAAAACTACCAAACAAGACTTTTTTAAAGCTGAAGATGCTGCTCGCGACAATATCATCATCATGACAAAAGCAATGGGGATAAAACAGTGAAGAGCAGCAAAGAGCTACAAAAAATATGGCTCGGCAGAATAATCCCCTGGAGTTGAAACGAAAATAAAATTTACCTTGTATTTCATGTCACAAATTATATCAATACCGTCTTTCAGGAAATGTTTCTTTACCCTGGCTATGTTTTTTTTAGCACAAAACCTGGCAGGGCAAACGCTCATTAAGGGAATTGTGACAGATACCAAGGGCAAAGCCATTCCAAACATCAACATACTCATTTATCAGCCAGGTAGTTCAGTTATTAAAGCCTTTTCGGTGACAAATGGAAGTGGACTCTTTCAGTTTAATGTCGATAACAAACCGGACAGCCTCAATATCAAGGTAAGCTCCGTTCAGTACCACAATGTATTCCGCCACATTGCCAACACTTCACAAAACTTAAAATTTGTTTTAAAAGAAGATGTAATAAACCTGAAAACCATTACCGTAACAGCCCGCCCTATTGAACAACACGGCGACACGCTTAAATTTTATGTCAGCATGTTTGCCAAAAAAGAAGATCGTTCCATCGAAGATGTGCTGCGCCACATGCCCGGCGTGGAAGTTCAATCAAACGGACAAATTCTCTATCAGGGCGTTCCGCTTCAGAAATTTTATGTGGAAGGACTCGATCTGATGGGCGGCCGTTACGGCGTAGTTACAAAAAATCTGCCTGCCATGTCGGTCAGTACCGTGGAAATTATGGAAAACGACCAGCCCATTAAAATTCTTAAGGGAAGGGTACCTTCAAACAGGGCTTCCATGAACTTAAAGCTGAAACGGGATGTTTCCGTCACAGGTACGGCAAAGCTGGGAGCCGGCTTTTCACCATTTCTAAGGGATATAAACATCTCTCCCATGGTTTTCACCAAAAAATTCCAGATGCTTGCTTCCTATCAATCAAACAATGCCGGAAAGGATGTATCTAAGCAGCTCAACATGCTGACTGTGGAGAATTTGATTCGCAATCTGGACCGTCCCTCGGGAAATCCCGGAATTCCTGATCTGGTTTCGCCAGGCACACCGGAAATTGATGAAAGCCGTTTCCTGGACAACAACGTAAACCTGTTGAATTTTAACGGACTGGTGCGTTTAAATCATGAGTTTCAACTCAGGACAAATCTTTACTATATCAATGATATTCAGCGGCAACAAGGTTCCATTCAGCGCACACTTTATTCCCCGTCCGATACACTTTCTTATACGGAAAACCTGAATGACAAAATCCATAACAATTATCTGCATGGCGAATTTACCCTGACCCGGAATGTTAAAAGCAACTACCTGGAGGATAAATTAAAATTTGAAACTACCTGGGACAATAAATCAGGTATGGTTCACACAGAGAATGAATCCGTTTCGGAGGCCTTAAAAAATCCTTACCGAACTATTTCCAATGAATTGAGTTCCATAAATTCCATCGGGAAACAACTGGTGGAATTCAATTCCTATCTGTCGTACGATAAAAGCCCGCACGACCTTCAGGTCACCCCGGGACAATTTGCCGGGGTATTAAACGGAGGCTCGCCCTATCAGGAAGTTTATCAGAACCTGAATTTAAAACGCTTTTACACAGAGGAATCAGGGAGTTTTGTTATCAATTGGAAAAGGTTCAGCATTACACCAAAAATGGGGTTTTCTTACCGGCAGGAGCAACTCAAAAGCAATATTGTCATTAATCAGACGGGAAAATACAGAGATGCCGGGCCCGGATTTCAAAACAATACAACCAGCAGTCATACAAGAATTTATTTGAATCCCGGTATCGAATACAATTATGCGAAACTTAGCCTCCGGCTAAAACTGCCCATAAGCTGGCAACAGGTATTGACAGACGATTCTGTATCCGGAAATCGTCAGGAACTCCATCGTATTTTGTTTAATCCGTCCTTGTCTGCACGATATAAAATCAACGGGTTCTGGAATGTTTACAGTTCTATCCGACATACCAACCGGCTTGGAAATATCGAAAACATAAATTACGGCTACATTCTGAAAAACTACCGGCTTTTAAGTCAGAATGATGCTCCTGTGTCGCAGACATCCACAAACTCAATTGCCGTTTCGCTCTCCTACAAAAACCCCATTACCTCTTTTTTCAATTCAATTTCCTATTTCTATAATATCAGCAATAACAATCTGATTTACACCAATACCGTCCAGACAGACGGAACCACAGTGCTGCAGGCAATGTACCTTCCCAACAAAACCTATTCTCATAATCTGCACGCACAAACCAGCAAATATTATTCATCGGCAAAGACAACGCTGGGGTTGCAATTTAACCTCAGCCACACGAAAGGAAAGACCTGGCTAAACAATGATCTGTTTAATATCACCAATCTCTTTTACAATTTCGTACCCGACGTTAATGTTCTCATTACAAAATGGCTAAATGCCGATTACAGCCTGAATGCACAGTTCATCAAAACGTTCATCGAAAACCAGAAAAGGAGCACTATTTCCATGATAAGAAATAAACTCGATGTTTTTGCTTTTCCCAAAGACAATCAACTCATAAGCGTTTCATCAGAATACTACAATTATATGGGAACGCGAAACTTTTTCATGGACCTGTTGTACCGTTATACCATCACGAAAAGAAAAATAGACATCGAATTCCGCTGGAATAATATCTTTGACACCAGAAATTATGTTTCTTACCAGTCAAGTGATTTTATGATACTTGAAACATCTTACCTGCTACGCCCCTCCCAGGTACTGCTGTCCGTTAAGTTCAGTTTTTAAATAGCCTATTAAAATTAACTTCCGGGCTTTATTTATAACTTTGCGGGCAAATTACAGCAAATGTCAAAGATCAGGGTTGCCATTAACGGCTTTGGCCGCATTGGGCGAATTACTTTCAGAAATATTCAAAAGAACAACAATATGGAGGTGGTTGCCATCAACGACCTCACCGATTCCGCCAACCTGGCACATCTTTTAAAATACGACTCCGTACAACGTGCTTTTGACGGTGTAGTGGAACATAACGGAGGGCACATTTACGTCAATGGAAAGCAAATCCTGACATTAAATGAACCCGATCCGGGAAAACTTCCCTGGAAAGAGCTAGACATTAATGTGGTAATTGAATCTACCGGGCAGTTTGTGGACCGCAAAGACGCTATCAAACACGTGGAGCTTTCGGGAGCCAAAAAGGTGATTATTTCCGCTCCGGCTAAAGGAGAACGTGATGATGTAAAATATGTGGTCTTGGGTGTTAATGATGACATTATTGATAAAAACGATGTCATTATTTCCAATGCTTCCTGCACTACCAACAATGTGGCCCCGCTGATCATGATACTGGATGAACTTTGGGGTATTGACAAGGCTTTCATGACCACGGTTCATTCCTACACGAAAGATCAGAATATTGTGGATGGACCGCACCAGGATTGGCGCCGGGGAAGAGCTGCAGCTTATTCCATCGTGCCCACGACAACGGGTGCTGCCAAAGCTGCCACCAAAATATTTCCACACTTAAAACACAATTTGGGTGGTGCCGGAATTCGCGTCCCTGTGCCGGATGGTTCACTCACCGACCTGACCTGCACACTCAAAAAGTCAACCAGCATGAAAGAGATCAATGAAGCCTTTAAAAAGGCTGCAGAAGGTCGTTTGAAAGGTATTTTGCAATATACTGAAGACCCTATTGTTTCGGCAGACATTATCGGTAATACACATTCTGCAGTTTTTGATGCCAATCTTACCGCCGTTTTGGGTGATAAAAACAAACTGATAAAGGTGGTTGCATGGTACGATAACGAAATGGGCTACTCAAGTCGTCTGGTTGAATTGATTGAGAAGTTTGTTTAAAACGGCATACCAATTCGTGTCGAAATACTAAATAAAAAGGCTGCTAGAAAATTGGCAGCCTTTTTATTTCCCTCTTATTTTTCTGTATAATCCACATTTACTGTTAATTCGTTAACGATATTTATACCGTTTATAAACTATGATAAATCTCGCAATTTATGATGTTATTTACATAGGTACATTTTAAAATATCTTAATTTTGTCACTCAATAATCGGGCATTAACTGTTAAACTATTAGCTGCAATGCTGTTTGGTTCAAAATTATAAACCTAATCAATTAATCATAAATTATTAAAAGTTATGAAAAAATTATTCCTGTCACTTATCTCAATTCTTTTTGTTGCCGGGGCCTATGCACAAAGCGGCACAATTATGTTAAGTAATGACGCCCAAAGTGCCGGTAGAGGCGGTACTTCCATCGGAGTTTTTAATTCCTACGAGCTTATGATGTCTAACCCTGCGGGATTGTCTTTTGTCAAAAATTCGTCAATAAACATCAACTTGTCTGTAATGAGGTCGCAGACCTACTTTAAAAATGCAATCAATGATACATACGGGAAAACTAATTATTCTCCCATGCCTGATTTAGGATATGTTCATAAATCAGCCAATAAAAATTCAAAATGGACATGGGGTATCGGGGCTTTCACACAAGGCGGCATGGGTGCAGATTTCACATTGAAGAACGAGTTGTATCGTGCGCAGACCTTCGCCCTAAACTCTGCTAACAATACTTATTACCCGGTAAAAGGAGATTACGAGCCACAGACATATCATTCAAAATTTGCAATGATGGAATTTGGTCCGTCGGTGGCTTATAAAATCTCAGATAAATTCTCGGTGGGGATTTCAGCACATCTCGTGTACAGCATGATGGAATTCCAGATGCCTTTTGGGATGAATCCATCCATTATGGCCGGAGAAGCTATGCCAGGCATGACTTTTGGACAGCTGTTTGCAGCAAAACCTTCGCAAGGCGGATTTGGATATAATGAAGTTATTGCTTCAGCAAACATGAAGAACTTAAATACGATCAGTTGGACCGGAAAAATAGGCTTCGCCTATAAACCTAATAAAAAACTTTCCATCGGACTTAATTTTAATTTGCCAACCACATTGAATTTCAAAAATGGAAAAGCCAGTATGGATATGACTGCCCAATTCACTGACGCCATCGGGCGCGCTATTTACGGATTTTATCAAAACCCTAGCAGTCAAGGGGTTTCTTTAAATGATGCCTTGGCGGGCGTTGCTACCAACTTCTCACAAATGGGTATTGATGTATCAAAGGGAGTTATTGGCGATTATAACTTGAACCTTAAAATGAAAATGCCCATGTCCATTGGATATGGCATGTCGTACCAGGCTTCTTCAAAACTAAACCTGGCATTAGACCTAATATGGACAAACTGGGCCAATGCTTTCAACCAAATGCAAATGACTTTGACCAACGGGACCAATGCCAACATCAATAAAATGTTGGGGGGCACCGGTTTCACCTATGATTTTCCCCTCAACTGGAAGAACAATGTAACCTTTAAAATTGGTGGGGAATACCAGGTTACCAATCACTTCACCTTGCGGGCAGGTTATGATTACAACACCAATCCGGTTCCATCTTCAACAATTTTCCCAATATTCCCGGCCATTGTTGAAAATCACATTAGTTTAGGTGCATCTGTACTGATAGGGAAAAAACTTACTGTTAACGCAGCTGCAAGCGGAGCACTTTATAACAAACAAACAGCGACCACGCCGAGCGCCATTCAATCGGAATTCTCAGGAAGTATCAGCGGGTTGAAAACAATTATTGGAAGCATTTCCTTTAATTATAAACTGTAACTAACCCAAAAAAAAGCCCTGTAAATTTGATTTACAGGGCTTTTTTCAAGCTTTTAAGCCAAGTAAACTATATCATTATTCCACCTGGATAATATTATTCTTAATGGCAAATTTCACAAGGTCAACCGTGGTTTTTAACTCAATTTTCTTCATGATGTTGTTCTTGTGGGTTTCCACGGTACGCACGCTGATAAATAATTTTTCTGCAATCTGTCTGTTGGAATAGCTTTCTGCGAAAAGCGTAAGTACCTCCAACTCCCTTGCAGAGAGAAGTTTCATTTTATTTTCCTTTTCCAAAGGAGCTACATTTTGATCAGAAAGATAACTGTGAAGCAGAATATCAGTGATAGAACGGGCATAAAACTCGTGTCCGTTACGAAGCGAATAAATGGCTTCCAGAATTTCTTCACGGCTGGTATCATTGGCCAGATGGCCTTTAGCACCGGCTTTGATTGTTTTCAAAAGAAAATTCTCATCATTAAACATTGACAAGACCAAAACTTTTGCTTTTGTCATGCTTTGCGAAAAAATGCGAATGGATTCAAGGTCTTTTAACTGGGGCGTATAAAAAGAAACCAGCGCTATATGAACAGGTTTTTCTCCCGTGTATTTCATGAGACGTTCCAGATTTTCAAAACTTCCCAAAACTTCAATGTCATCTGCATCGCTAATTAATGCTCCCAAAGCATCTGCAATGATTGGGTATTGACTTACCAGGGCAACAGATATCATTTTAACAGGCTTATTTTCGCTTGCGAAGTTAAAAAATAATTGGGATTTAAAACGTTTTCTGAATCCTTAATCCCCTGAAACCTCACTCGAAATTATTCCTGCCATCGCAGGTTTACAACTTAGGTTAAAGGAAGATGAGTTTTCTGCCATGGAACAGCTCTTCAATTTCAGGAGGGGGCCCAAGAAACTGTTCGCGGAAGTGATCCATTTCCCCCTTGGTTTTCTCTGATAAAAGGTCCGACATTTCTTCCATGACTTCTTCACCGATGGCCATCGGTGGTGTATTCATAATCATGCGGTTTCCGTCAAACTGTCCAATCAGTTGATATTCTTTCATTTCGTCAACTGGTTTGTCCTTGAAAAAGCATTTGGAAAGCCATTGTTTCAAATCGAAATTAGCCAAGTCAATGGTGATGTACTGTCCACCTTTTTCCTCGACAACTTTCTGATAATATTCCTGCAGGTTTCTCATTGACTCTTCCGACATCCCCTTTTGCATCTCCTGGTAACAGTCCAGGCACATGGCATATTCGAAAAGTGTGGCACTGTACTGATTTTCAGCGTAATTCTTCATCGCTTTTTCAATCACATAGTGGGTACCTTCCTCCAACAGACTTTTTCCACAAACCACACAAGTTTCAAAAGGTTTGCCATCACCATCAGAATAAAATTGTTCCGGTATATCAACCAAAAAATCGTCCATAACGCAATGTAATTTGAAACAGCAAAGTTAAGTGTAATATAAACATTCTGTCACCGAAAGTTCAATTTTTAGCGGAGATTCATCTTATTTCATTCACTGATATCCTGACAAGGGCACCGGTAACAGGGTTCAATTGTATGTGAGAATTCCCCATGGTTGCAGTGGTTACAACACCCAACTGAGGAACTGCAAAGATATCAGAATAAAATGCGTTGCCTTCCACAATAACGCTCACATTTGCCTTAACGGGAATGCGATAAAACAGCTCATCTGGAGCAGCAGTAGAAACTCCGGGGACATTTTTCATTTCATTCAGCGGAGAAATGGTCAGAGTAACCGCTTGTGTACTTCCACCTTTAGCAAGAAATTCTAACAGATTCTTAGATAAATAACCTTTTTCCGGGTCAAATTCAAAGTTTCTAACTACTGTTGTACGGGTTTCCTTTCCCAGGAACAACGCCAGATATTCGTTCTCAAGCTTCTTTAATTGTACATCCATATATTTGATCCCTTCTCCGTAATTCACTTCCTGATAGCCAGTTAAAAGATTATATCTACTCGTACGTATCTTATTGATCCTTTGTGCAGCATCATTGGCCTGATCTTCTTCAGAAAGGTTTATCCAAGTTGTACGGAACTTAAATCTTTTAATCGTAACAGTATCTACTGTAACTTTTCTGACGAGTGTATCGAGTTTCTGAGCACGGCTATAACTTGCCGCCATGTTAAAGTTTTCCGCATTTCCGTTGTTGGAATAAACTAAAAGCTGGCTGGAAGGCAGTCCGGATTTTTCTTCCTTCTTGTTTTCAATCTTAAAACCATATCCCATAAGTTCTCCTTCATTGTTCAATTGAAAATTAGAAACCCTTAGATTTTTTGATGACTTTTCCCTTGGGAATTCAATGTAATAAGTATGAGAAGGGTCAGCCATGGAAACTGGCTCAACTTTAACTGCAAGCAGTTTGTAATAGGTTTCATTTCTTTTGATATAGTTGTTTGTACCCAAATACTTTTGAGTGTAAGCAGCAAACGGACCGGGGATTTTATTGACTTCTTCCATCACCAGCTGTATCTTAAACACAACCTTAGGAAGTGTATAATAAATTCCTGTAGTGCCTGGAAGTGGTTTTTTGCCGGTAGCTTTAGTGACCATATATTGTTGTTGCGCCCTTACCTGCCCAAAGGCAGTAAGAAGCGCAAACAATATAATAGTGTTCAGGAAATAATTTCTTGGTTTCATAGTTTCGTTTTGTTCCAAAGACCAAAACTACAAAAAACCCTTCTATTTCAAAAACAACATTTCCCTGAATTTTGGCAGGGGCCACAACTCGTCATCAACCATCAATTCAAGCTTATCAACACGGGTTCTGATCTTTTCAAAAAAGGGCAAAACGGTATCATGATAAGCCTTTGCCTTTTCAGGATAGGATTCAATTTTATTGGCTACCTTCCGTGCATCGATCATGGCATCCACATCAGTTTTGATTACTGTAATATGCTCCGAAATTTCTTTAATAGCACTCATCTGATTAGACGAAGTCACTTTAAAAGTCGCAGTATCCATAACTTCTTTCAGCCCTTTTACGTTGTCAATCAGCCTATTCTGATAATGAATCGCAGTAGGAAGAATATGGTTTATTGCCAGATCACCCAACACACGTCCTTCAATCTGGACTTTTTTGATGTATTTCTCCAGTTTGATTTCATAACGGGCTTCAAGTTCGGTTTTGTTCAAAACATTGTTTCCCTCGAACAAAGCAACCGTCTTATCTGAAATGAAAGCTGGCAAAGCTTCAGGAGTGGAACGGTTGTTGGAAAGGCCACGTTTTTTGGCTTCAGCAATCCATTCGTCGCTATAAGAGTTCCCTTCAAAGCGAATGTTCTTTGAAAGCTTAATGTAACTCTGTATCACATTAAAGATCGCATCAGCTTTCTTCATTCCTTTAGCAATCAGCCCGTCAACTTCCGCTTTGAACGCTTTCATCTGTTCTGTCACGATGGTGTTCAATACAAACATAGGTTTAGCAGTGTTTGCGGAAGAACCCACAGCACGAAATTCAAATTTATTTCCGGTGAAAGCAAATGGGGAAGTCCTGTTTCTGTCGGTATTGTCTAGTAGAATTTCAGGAATCTTCGGAATATTGGCAATTACATTGTTTCCGTTGTGCCCGTTGATGGCCTGACGACCGGGCATCTTTTCAATTTCAATCAATGTATCGTCAATTTCTTTTCCAAGGAAAACGGAAATAATAGCAGGAGGCGCTTCGTGGGCACCCAATCGCAAATCGTTTCCTTCAGAAGCTACGCAGGCTCTCAACAACTCTTCATAATCATGAATTCCTTTAACAATAATACTCAGGATGGAAATGAAGCGGAAGTTATCTTCTGGAGTTTTTCCCGGAGAAAGCAGGTTAATGCCAGTGTTTGTTGCAAGCGACCAGTTATTGTGTTTTCCTGAACCGTTGATACCTGCATAAGGTTTTTCGTGCAAAAGAACCCTGAGCTGATGTTTCCGGGCAACATTTTCAAGCAGGTGCATCAGCAACTGATTGTGGTCCACGGCAACGTTTACTTCTTCAAACATGGGAGCACATTCAAACTGGCTGGGAGCCACTTCATTGTGACGTGTTTTCAAAGGAATTCCCAGTTTATGACTTTCAATTTCAAGATCCTGCATAAACGCTAATGCACGAACGTTGATGGCACCAAAATAATGGTCGGAGAGCTGCTGGTCTTTGGCAGAAGCATGTCCAAAAACTGTTTTTCCCATCAAAACCATATCAGGACGGGCAGCAAAAAGTGCCTCATCTACAAGAAAATACTCTTGTTCCCAACCAAGTGTCGGATAAACCTTATTAACGTCTTCATTAAAATAGCGGCAAACTTCCGTAGCAGCTTCATCCAAAGCAGAAACTGATTTCAGCAAAGGTGTTTTATAATCCAGTGATTCACCGGTATAAGAAATAAAAATCGTAGGGATACAAAGGGTTTTATCGATGATAAATGCCGGTGATGTAGGGTCCCATGCGGTATAACCACGTGCTTCAAAAGTAGAACGGATACCACCGCTCGGGAAGCTGGAAGCATCGGGTTCTTGTTGGATCAATTCTTTTCCATGAAAATTCTCAAGAGCTTTGCCTTCTGGAGTTGGGCTGATAAACGCATCGTGTTTTTCAGCGGTTGCTCCTGTCAAAGGATGAAACCAATGAGTGTAGTGAGTAGCTCCTTTATTTAACGCCCATGCTTTCATGGCAGATGCGACCTGATCGGTAACCTTCCTTTCAACACGGTAGCCGGTTTCGATGGCTTGCTTTACAGCATTGAAAGCCTCATCAGTTAGATACTCTTTCATAATGCTTTGATTAAAGGTCATCGAACCGAAATAATCAGAAGCTTTCGCTGAGGGGTGATGGACTTCTTTTGGCTGGCGGTCCATCGCTTTTTCCAATGCAATAAATCTAAAACTTGTCATGGCGTTTTAATTAATTTGGTTATTACTATATTTAACTCTGAGAATCATCAATCCAATAAAAGTAAATAATCCGTTAATAAGCAAAAGCTCAAATCCCGTTTTGTAACCGTCGAATACAAATTGTAATAACCGGCTAAAAGAATAAGCAACAAATGGAGAAGCTACCGCAACCAAAGGAACCCACTTATCCCGAACTTGAAATTTTGTAAAAAGACCAAAACCAAACAATCCCAACAGGGGGCCGTATGTGTATCCGGCAAACGTAAATAAAGCAGCAATGATTGCTTGGCTATTTATAACCTTGAATATTAAGATCACAAAGATAATGGCAAACATCATTAAAAGATGCACATATTGCCTATTACGTTTTAACTTTTCTTCATTGCCAGCATACCTTTTATCTAGTTCCAGTATATCAATCGATAGCGAAGTAGTTAAGGCAGTGAGTGCACTATCGGCGCTGGAATAGGCTGCAGCGATCAATCCGATAAAAAAAATGACCCCTCCAGCAACTCCGAGATGATGCAACGCGATATCAGGAAACAAATTATCAGAAGAAAGTGGAAGGTGCATATTGATATGTGCAGCATAAATATACAGGACAGCTCCTAGAAAAAGGAAGATCATATTGACCGGAACCAGTATAAGGCTCAGTAAGGTCATGTTCTTCTGGGCGTCCTTCAAATTGCGGCAGCTCAGGTTCTTTTGCATCATATCCTGATCGAGGCCGGTCATGGCAATGGTAATAAATGCCCCGCTAATAAACAACTTCAGGAAATTTTCAGAGCTTTTGATATGGGTCACAAATATCTTTGAATAATCAGAAGCCCAAACTGTTTTCCACATCTCGCTAAAGTTGGTGTTCATGGTGTGTATCAACATTCCCACCGCAATCACTACTGCTAAAAGCATAAAGGTCGTTTGAAGAATATCGGTCCAGACAATAGTTTTGATACCGCCCTTTAAGGTATAGAGCTGTATCAACGCCAGAAACAGCACCACCGTTACCCAAAAAGGAATTCCAAAATGGTCAAAAACAAATATTTGCAGCACTTCCACCACAAGGAACATCCTGAAAGAAGCGCCGATAATCCTGGAAATCAAAAAGAAAACAGATCCTGTTTTATAGGAGCTGGGGCCGAGACGGCCGCCCAAATATGTATAAATGGATGTCAGGTTCAACTTATAATAAACCGGCAGTAGTATGGTACTCACCACTGCATACCCAGCGATGTATCCCAAAACGATCACGAAATAGGTAAAATGCGTAGATCCCACCCATCCCGGAACGGAGATAAAAGTCACACCCGATAGTGAGGCCCCAATCATTCCGTAGGCCACCACAATCCAGGGCGACTTCCTATTACCGATAAAAAAACTTTGATTGTCTGCCTTCCGGGAAGTAATCCACGAAATAGCAAAAATCAGGCCCGTATAGACCAAAAAAGTTATAAATATAATCTGTGGGGTCATATTATATCTGCATTTTCCGGATCACATGTGAGAAATTCAGCAAATCTCTGGCATGAAGATGAACCAGGTACTCAGGAACTTTTTCATCACCCACCAGGACATTGAGCATGGCGGAATTTCTTCCGAATTCCATATCGCTCTTTGTGTCTCCCACCATGATACTTTTTTGAAAATTAATTTCAGGAAAATCTCTTTTTGCCTGCCGGGCCATAGAAGTTCCCGGTTTACGACAATGTTCTTTTTTGGAGGCCAGGTCAGTACAGCAATAAATAGCATCCAGTCTTCCGCCAGCTTTTGCAATTTCCTGTCTCATGTACTTATGGATGCTTTCAAGTTCTGCTTCCGTCATCATGCCTTTGCCCACGCCCTGCTGGTTGGTCACAACAATAATTTTCCCAAAGACAGCGGAAAACACTGCCATGCTTTCCAAAACCCCTGGCAAAAATTTAAATCCTTCCGGAGAAAGGATATAATCCCCGTAAATACGTTCGTTAAGCACCCCGTCACGGTCTAGAAACAAGGTCCAGTCTCTGTTTATATTTTTCAGAAAGTCAGCCATCCACTATCGGTGAAAAAGGGTATTTTCTATTTTTTCGCAAAGAATGTGTCCAATCATAATGTGTGATTCCTGGATACGAGCAGTATTTTCTGAAGGTACTTTAATACAAATATCACTGATCTTATCCAATTCGCCGCCATGACTTCCAGTTAGTCCAATGATGATCATTTCCTGCTTTCGTGCCTGTTTTGCAGCTTCCAGCACATTTTTCGAATTCCCCGAAGTACTCAAAGCAATCAAAATATCTCCATGTCTCCCTGCAGCTTCGATCATGCGGCTGAAAATCTTATCGTAGTTATAGTCGTTGGCCACAGCCGTGACGTAAGATGTGTTCACATGCAACGCTTCCGCGTAAAGCGGTTTGCGATCGAATTGAAACCTTCCGGAAAGCTCGGCGGCAATGTGTTGTGCATCGGCAGCGCTACCACCGTTTCCGCACAATAGTATCTTTCCGTCTTGCTCAAAACATTCAATACAATATTCTGCTGAAGACCTGATGAGACTTATCAGCTTCTTGTCTTCCAAAATAGCCTGCTTCACCTTAATTGACTCTTTGATTGCTTTTTCGATAGTCTCCATAGATGAAATATTTTGATTTGCAATGATACCGAATAAAATTCAAAATTAATGAATTCGTAACTATCTATCTTCTATAGAAACGTGCGTCATTGCGATGAACTTTGGGAAGGTTGCGCGCACGCGTGAAGAAGCAATCTCTTTTTTATGTAATACTTTTCATTATGAGATTGCCTGACAAGCAGGCTTCATTCCCGAAAGCCGGAGTAGTGATTAAAACCTTAATCGCACAAAATTTCTTTGGCATAGTTTTCCCAGCTCATTTCCTTGGATGTGGCAGCCACATTTTCTCTTTTTATGGGATGATCAATGGATTTCAACATCACTTCTGCCATGGAATCAATGTCTTCTGGTTCTGCCAGGTAACCGTTAAAGCCTTCCTTTACAGTCTCTGAAAAATGTCCGACTTTGGTAGCAAGGATAGGAAGCTTGAAATTATAGGCAATGGACTCAATGCCTGATGGCGTAGCAGTAAGGTAATAAAGCATAATGCCATCACTGACCTGGAAATATTTGTAAACATCTTCGTTGGGAACGAAATCATTGTTCACAACCACGCTGTCTTGCAAACCCAGTTCATCTACAAGTTGAAGCGGCTGGTAATTCCCTTCATCATCCTGCTTTTTGAGCAAAATCTTTTTAGCAAAGCCGAATATCGAATTTTTAATTTTGGTAGATAATTTACTACTGTCCAGTGTATTCCAAAAAGATTCTCCTACAATCAATAAAGAAACATCATCACGGTTTACAGCAACTTTCTGAAAAGCTTTGATCACATTGTGAAGTCCTTTATATTTCCTGATAAATCCGAAAAAAAGGAACACATGCTTTTTGAGCTCCATTTCCTGTTTTGCTTTTTGCACATCGAAATCCGGATGGGGAGCAAACATATCATAAACCGGATGAAAAAGCTTCAGCACCTTAACAGCCTTCCATGTATAACGCTGTCCCGGTTCCAGCACTTCAAAATTTCTCTTGGGAAACAACTGCTTGAGTTCGTCGACCGTTTTAAAAGCATGGGTCACAAAAGCATCCGGAAAGCGGAGTGCAAATTTGGTAAACAGTTTATCCAGCTTGCTTCCCTCCTTTTGGATGACAAAATGCAGGTCAAAGAATACCTTGATATTTTTATTCCTTCTTAATTTATACGCAATATAACCCATTGGCAGCCCCTGAATGGAAATAGCCCATTGAAGGATGACCTTATCCGGCTTCAGATTTTCGATGAGTTTCGCGGTAGCCCTCCAACTGAACGGATTATTATAATTGGTGATATAGTGTACTTTGATGCCCGTTCCTTCCAGTTGGTCCTGCTTGCTTTTACGATCGATAAAATCGCGGGGAATGATGGCAGGATATTGCTGCGTCCAGGAAACAATGTATACATCAACATCTTCCAGCTTATCAAACGCCTTTGCCAGAGACGTGTTGTAATTGGCAATTCCCCCTTTGAACAAAGGGCCAGGGCCAAAGCAAACAATGGTTTTTTTCATTCCCAATTAATTTTTGATTGGTATCATGAACACAGCGCCAGAATCAAAGCTTTTTCAAGGCTGCTTCATAAACTCTGCGCATTCCTTCTTCGAGTGAGATCTTCGGCGTCCAGCCAAATTTCTCTTTCACCAGGGTCGGGTCTCCGTAACGCGATTGAACACCTACTGGTTTATCAAGCAAAGGTTTAATTGTGGGATGATACCCGGCAATAGAAGTAAATACGTCAATAAGTTCAAGAAAGGAAGTGAGTTTACCGGAACCGATATTGTAAGCTGAACCATCATTAACGCGATCCATCAAAATGGCTATAAAATCCAGAATATCATCAATATGGACAAAATCACGGCCTTGTTTTCCACTGCCCCACACTTTAAAAGGATTCTCTTTTTTGGCAGCACGAAGAGCAATAGCGGGAACCGGATAGGATGTTTCCTGGTCTTCCCCATAACCCGAAAAAGGCCTGATACACACAATGGAAATGCCATAATACTTGGCAGCTATCTGAGCCAGAAATTCTCCGGTAAGTTTGGTCCAGCCGTAAGTCATATCCGGTGTACCAAGATTTTTGTTGAAGTCGATGTCGCCTTCTTTTAGAGCCAAAGCGCCTTCCACATTCTGCAGACTGGTCGGATAAGCAGCACTGGAACTAGGATAGAGCACCCGATTCGGCTTGTGGCGTGTTATCCAGTAAAAGAATTCTGAGTCAATACTCAGGTCAAGTCCGACCATCATAGGATCGCCATCAATTTTCATACGGCCACCTACAATGGCAGCAAAATGAAAAACATCGCTAAAATACTCAAACTCGAGATTATAGGTTTCCTGAATAAAATTAGGGTTTTTCCTCTGATTAAAAAGGAAATCACGAAAATCACCTTTCCAGAAATAAATTCTTTCTTCTTCCCCGACAATTTCAACATCTTTATACATGCGAGAAGTAAAATTCTCAAGCCATTCTTTGGGATGTCTCCCAATAGAAAGATCATCCACCACAAAAATTGTATCATTCGTTGTCTTTAACAGGCGTTTCACCATATTTCTTCCCACAAAACCGCATCCGCCGGAAACCAGGTGTATGTTCATTTTTCTATTTTAAAATTGATATATCGTTTAATTTGATGTTTATTCGCATTTTCAGAACCGCGGGAGATCATCTCGCCGAGAAACCCAGCTACGAACAATTGGGTACCTAAGATCATTGCCAGCAGGCCAAAGTAAAACAACGGTCTTTCAGTCATCCGGTACACTTCCAAAAAAATTTTCGCATAAGCGAGATAACCGGCGATACTAAAGCCAATCAGGAACAACAAAGAGCCCATTGCTCCGAAGAAATGCATCGGCCTTTGAATAAAACGCGATGAAAAGGTAATAGTAAGCAAATCGAGGTAGCCTTTCACAAAACGGTCGGCACCAAATTTGGTCACGCCGTATTTACGCTTGCGGTGCTGCACCACCTTTTCTCCAATTTTTTTGAACCCTGCCCATTTGGCAATAACCGGAATGTAACGGTGCATTTCACCGTAAACTTCAATGGATTTTACCACATCAGAACGGTAGGACTTTAACCCGCAATTGAAATCATGAAGTTTAATCCCCGACAAAAGTCGTGTTGTAAAATTAAAGAATCTGGAGGGAACTGTTTTGGCAATAGGGTCATGGCGTTTCTTCTTCCAACCGGAAACCATGTCATAACCTTCTTCTTTGATCATCCGGTAGAGTTCGGGCATTTCATCAGGGCTGTCCTGCATGTCAGCATCCATGGTGATGATAACATCGCCGGAAACCATTTTAAAGCCTTCGAAAAGCGCTGCCGATTTTCCATAATTCCTTAAAAACCGGATGCCCTTAATGTTCGGGTCCTCGATAGCAAAACTTTCAATCAGTTCCCACGAACGGTCGGAAGAACCGTCATCGATATACACAACTTCAAAAGTAAAATGATTAGACTTTAACACACGTAAAATCCAATCATTCAACTCCTTTAATGATTCATCTTCGTTATATAACGGAACTACAACCGAGATATCCATGGCTTATTTTTCCTACGCAATAGTCTTGTCTTCGCGTTTGGCAAAAATAGCAATAATCAATGAAAAAACAGTACCGATGATCAGGTTTCCGACAAATTGCAAAATAGCACTCATGACTGGATTGGTAAATATTTTAACCATTCTTAATGCCTTATCCAAATCGGTATCACTGATGTTAGGATTGCTAGCCAGGATTTTGTTTTCGGCAACCGAGATAGCCTGTGCTGCTGCTCCTGTGTTGATATACTTCATATAGAAATAGGTAAAAATACCTACGAGTATTCCCGTAAAAAGTACGATCCAGAATCCTGTACTAAAAGCTTTCCCATAATTCATTACCCCTTCCAGCTGGCGATCACGGATGTTGGTGATTCCCCAGTAGAGCATTCCGATATAAATGGCAAGACTAATAAAGTGCACGGGAGACTTGTCCCCCACTCCAGCAAGGAACAGGATTAAAGTAAATACGATCAATACCAACCCTGTAAGAAGGCCAAATTGCATAGCAAATGAAAATGTGGATTTCTGTTCCATAATAAAAAGGCTTTAATTAATATTTTGTAAATATAAAAATAAAAACTATGATGCTTTAAAAACATTTGTACTTTTGTCGCGGGTAAGTCTTATACGACCAGCTCCTGCTGAATTCCCCCAGGCCCGGAAGGGAGCAAGGGTAGGTGGTTGTAGCGGTGCGATATAAGTAGCTTACCCTTTTTTTATGCACTTTGTTTTTCTTATCTTCGCTGAGAAAAAAGAATCTCCAGACATGCTGCTAAAAATATATCCAGAAAATCCGGCGCCCAGGCATATCCGGTTTGTGGTAGAAGCGTTAAATCAAGGGCACGTGATCATCTTCCCAACCGACTCGGTTTACGCCATGGGTTGCGACCTTTATCAAAGCAAAGCTTTCGACCGGATTGCAAGAATTAAGGGAAATTCAAAAACAAAAGCCGACTTTTCAGTTATTGTGAACGGCCTGAGCATGCTTTCCAAGTTTACGTTGCCTATTGAAAGCCATACTTTCAGATTACTCAAAAAGAATCTCCCCGGACCATTTACCTTTATTTTAAATGCCAACAACAAGGTTCCCAAGCTTTTCCAGAGTAAGAAAAAGACCATAGGCCTGCGAATTCCCGATAATGCCATCTTAAAGGAGATCGTTGATGAGCTGGGGCATCCGCTGGTGACTACATCCATTCACGACGGAGATGACATTTTGGAATACATTACCGATCCTGAGCTGATTCACGAAGAATACAGCCAACTTACTGACCTTGTGATTGACGGAGGCATTGGAAATATTGATGCGTCCACCATTGTGGACTGCACTTCGGGGTATCCCGAAATACTCCGCCAGGGATTGGGAATCTTAATCGAGTAATTTTTTCCCGAAAAAGTTTTGATTTTTAAAAAAAATAGTACTTTTGCGCCTCCAAAACAATTGGAGAGATTCGTTAGCTCAGTTGGTAGAGCATCTGCCTTTTAAGCAGAGGGTCCCGGGTTCGAGCCCCGGACGGATCACATAAAGCCTTTCCACACAGGAAAGGCTTTTTTGTTTTATCCCAATTCCTTAGGATATGAAGCACAATAATTTTCACGCAACTAAATGGTTTACTTATCTTATGGGAGAAAAGACTTTTCCCGATTAAAAACCGGACGAATCAGGAAAGTAAAGTTGAAATTTATCAATGATTATATTATTTGAAGACCTTGCCTACAACCCTTTTAACAGAATTTTTCTTATTTTTAACGACAGTTTCTGATTGGGATGCTACAAATGCTTTCAGGACATTTTGCCACTGATATTTTCGGTAAATGTGACATTGAAGTTACAGATTTGCAAAAGGCATCGCACCGATTACCGGCCATTGAAAAGAAATAGTTAACTAG
>VAPK010218793.1_pt1 | contig 18775 bp, 18 predicted proteins | sample 3395031 | NCBI WGS metagenome assembly VAPK01 (sample SAMN08290443, study PRJNA428436) | hydrothermal vent metagenome | isolation source: Deep-sea hydrothermal vent chimney 1 | place: Pacific Ocean: Juan De Fuca Ridge
CCACTAGCCACTAGCCACTAGCCACTAGCCACTAGCCACTAGCCACTAGCCACTAGCCACTAGCCACTAGCCACTAGCCACTATTATTCTCAAGTTAATTCCTCCGGATCAAAAATACGCCGATACTCGCTGATAGCGTAGCGGTCGGTCATCCCGGCCACATAGTCGGCGACGGTGCGTGCGCGGCCGTGGTCGCCATCTTCTCGTTCAGCATTTTTGACGGTTTGCTGATGTTCCGGTTTGAGCAGCAGAGGATCGTCCATAAAAGCGCTAAACAGGGAGTGGATAATGCGGCCGGCCTTAGCCGACATGCGGTGTACGCGGTAATGCTGGTAGAGTTCCTTACGCAGAAACTGTTTCAGTTGCAGGTTGGCGGCCTGCATGTCTTCGCTGAAATTGATCAGCGTGCCGTCATGTTGGCGCACGGCGTCGATGTCGGCGGGTGAGTGTGTTTTTAATGCAGTTTCGCTGGTTTCTACCAGATCCACCACCTGGCGATTGATCATGCGGCGAATGATTTCATAGATCAGCTGGCGGCCGTTCAGTTGCTTATAACGAGCCGTGACTTCATCGTGTTGATCACGAAACAGACGGATATCGAGCAGTTGCTCAATCTGGATCAGACCCGAGCGCAGACCATCATCGACGTCATGATTGTTATAAGCAATTTCATCGGCTAAATTAACGGCTTGAGCTTCTAGTGAAGGCTGAGTTTTGTCGATGAAACGCTGACCGACATCGGTTAGTGCTTCTGCATTCTTCAGTGAGCAATGTTTGAGGATGCCTTCGCGTGACTCAAAGGTGAGGTTGAGGCCGCGAAACTCGGCATAGCGTTCTTCCAGTTCGTCTACGGTGCGCAAGGATTGCAGGTTGTGTTCAAAACCGCCGTAATTCAGCATACACTGATTAAGGGCTTCCTGACCGGCATGGCCAAAGGGCGTGTGACCAAGATCGTGCGCCAGGGCAATGGTTTCACACAGTTCTTCATTGAGCTGCAGAATGCGGGCAATGGTGCGGGAGAGTTGGGCAACTTCAATCGAGTGGGTCAGGCGGGTGCGGAACATGTCGCCTTCGTGATTGACGAAGACCTGGGTTTTGTATTCGAGCCGACGGAAGGCGGCGGAGTGAATGATGCGATCACGATCGCGCTGAAACTGGCTGCGGTAAGTCGGGATGGCTTCTGGATAGCGGCGCCCGCGTGAGCTTTTGTCGTTGGCAGCATAGGGCGCGAGATTCAGCATGAATTATTCCTGTTCGCCATTGATGGCTCGATGAGCTTTGATGGTCTGTTCGAGTTTTTGTGGATCGAATTCATGCGTAACAAAGGCATCGCCCAGTGCCCGGTATAAAACCAGATTAATCTTTCCGGCGCGGACTTTTTTGTCTACCGCCATGAGTTCCATAAAGCGGGCGTAGTTCATGCTGGATGGTGCGCGGGTGGGCAGGTTGGCACGGTCGATAAGATCTTCGACCCGCTTGACGTCGCTTTCGTTTAACCAGCCTTCACGCATGGACAGATCCGCAGCCATGAGCATCCCCACAGCAACGGCTTCACCGTGCAGCCAGTTGCCATAACCAGTACCGGTTTCAATTGCGTGGCCGAAGCTGTGACCAAGATTGAGCAGGGCGCGGATGCCGCTTTCTTTTTCATCGGCAGCCACGATCTTGGCTTTGCACTGACAGGAGGTTTGGATGGCTTCAGCCAGATAATCAGGATCGCGGGCCAGCAATTTGTCCATCTGTTGTTCCAGCCAGCAGCTGAATTCGTCTTTCTGAATCAACCCGTATTTAATGACCTCGGCCAGACCTGAACTTAGTTGCCGGTCGTCCAGGGTTTCCAGTGTGTCGGTGTCGATGATGACCGCCTGAGGCTGGTGAAAGGCACCGATCATGTTTTTGCCCAGAGCATGATTGACTCCGGTTTTACCGCCAACGGAGGAATCTACCTGGGCCAGCAAGGTAGTGGGGATTTGGATGAAGGCCACGCCACGTTGGTAGCAGGCCGCAGCAAAGCCGCACATATCACCCACTACCCCGCCACCCAGAGCGACCAGGGTGCAATGGCGATCAAAATGATGGCTGAGCAGGCTTTCAAAGATCATATCCAGGGTTTGCAGGTTTTTATACTGCTCGCCATCCGGCAGAATGACGGATTGACATTCATAGTCGCTGAAGGCCGCCCGGGTTTTTTCCAGATAAAGCGGAGCAACGGTTTCATTACTGACAATCATCACCTGGGTACCAGAGATGGCGGAGGCGACCAGATCCTTTCGTCCCAGTAGCTGACGACCGATATGGATAGGGTAACTGCGCTGGCCCAGTTCAACGTGAAGGGTTTTCATTGTTTGCCCGTTATCGTTAAGGAATAGGGAAAGTATAAAAGATTATGTTTAACTATTCAGCCTGAACAATGCGAAACCCACGCAATGAAGATTGTTTTTAAGGCTGAAAATTTTCAAGTGCAGAAATGATTCTGTTAACCGTGTGGTTGATACTCTGCTGCTCAGTATTGATAGTGATATGGGCAGTTTCAAGGTAGAGAGGTTCGCGGATAGCCATTAATTCCTCGAATTTTTTGTGCGGATTCTCGGTTTGCAGCAGGGGCCGGTTACGATCATGGCGGGTGCGATTCAGGAGCTGATCAATCTCGGCCTGCAGGTAGATAACGATACCGCGATCATGCAGATGCTGGCGGTTTTCTGGTTTGAGAACGACACCGCCACCGGTGGCCAGGACTAGTTGCTTGCGTTGGCTGAGCTCATCAATGACATCCATTTCACGTTGACGAAAGCCTTCTTCACCTTCGAGATCAAAGATAAGCGGGATATTGGCGCCGGTGCGGCTCTCGATTTCATGATCACTGTCAACAAAGTCCATCGACAGGGTTTTGGCTAGCTGGCGGCCAATGGTGGTCTTGCCTGCGCCCATGGGGCCGATAAGAATGATTCGTTGTGCCTGATTCATGAGCTGCAGAAATTAAAATCGGCTCCGGTTTTTATGCCGGAGTGTTTAAGCCGAAAGAGCTAGAGAGTAATATTATCCTGCAGGATTTTCGGAGTAATGAAAATCAGCAGCTCCTTTTTGTCATTAACATCAACGCTATTACGGAACAGAGCACCAACGATGGGCAGGTCGCCGAAGAAGGGGATACGGTTAATGGTTTTACTCTTGGTCTGTTCATAGATGCCGCCGAGAACCACGGTTTCGCCGTTATTAACCAGTACTTCGGTTTGCACGCTCTGGGTGTTAATGGGAGGGACACCATCCACCAGATTACCAAAGTCCGGCTGATCCTTGCGTACATCCAGGGTCATGATAATCCGGCTATCGGGTGTGATCTGTGGGGTAACTTTCAATTCCAGTACCGCTTTCTTAAAGGCGACAGTCGCAGCACCACTGGAGCTGGCCTGACGATAGGGGATTTCCTGACCGGCGGTGATAATCGCTTCCTGCTGGTTTGAAGTGATCACGCGGGGGCTGGAGACGGTTTCTGAGGAGCCTTCCAATTGGGCGGCGGAAAGTTCCAGGTTGATCAAGGTGCCGAAGGGCAGACGCGCCATGGCCAGACCGATACTACCGGCGCTTCTGCTGGTGACCGGCAGGTCGACATTCCACTGATCATTAAGCAGCAGAGTATCCCCGTTGATAAGTTGTCGAGTAGCTTCAGCACTGCCTGACATAACGCGTTGCTTGCCATCGCTGCCGGTGTAATTACGGGTTACGCCGAAACGCACGCCCAGCTCCAGCTTGAAGTTAGTGCTGGCCAGGACGATGCGGGATTCAATCAATACCTGACGGACGGGTATATCCAGTTCTTCTACCATGGCTATGATAGCGTCGATGTGTTCGGCCGTATCCTGAACCAGCAATTTATTGGTACGTGTATCAACAATGACTGAGCCGCGCGAGGAAAGCAGGGCGGTATCTTTCTTTTTGAAGAGTTCAGCCAGTTTCGCTGCCTTGGCGTAATTAATCTGGATGGTTTGCGATTCCAGTGGAGCCAGTTCCACGATTTGTTTGCTGGCTTCCAGCTCAAGTTTTTCGCGTGCAGCAATTTCTTCGGCCGGTGCTACCAGCATGACATTCCCGGTCTGGCGTTTGGCCAGGCCTTTGGTTTTGAGTACGATATCCAGGGCTTGATCCCAGGGCACGTTCTTCAGGCGCAGGGTGAGGTTGCCAGCAACAGTATCACTGGTGACCATATTTATACCGGTAAAGTCGGCCAGGAGTTGCAGTACGGCGCGTACTTCGATGTTCTGGAAATTCAGCGACAGGCGTTCGCCGGTGTAGCCAAACTGGCGTTTCTTTTTCTTCGCATCGACGGTCTTGACTATGGGTTTGATGTCGATGGTCAGCTTTTCATCGGCCTGATAGGCAATATGATCAAACTGACCGCTGGCGGTAATCACCAGGCGAACATCGTTACCAAGGTTAAAGGCATCGACTGTTTTTACCGGGGTGGCGAAATCGATGACATCCATGCGCCGCTCCAGATCTTCAGACAGAGCGCTGTTCTTGAAGGTGACCAAAACTTCGTTGCCGTGTTTTTTTATGTCCACTGCGGTATTGGGATCGGCGAGGGTGACGACGACTCTACCTTCACCTTTTTCGCCGCGGTGGAAGTCGATATTAAGAATGTTGGCGGATGAACTTGGCATTGAAGACAGCGTCATACCGCCGTCAGCCTTGGCCTGGCTGCTGAAAGATGAAAAGGAGTTATCATTGAGAGTGATGATAACGGTATTGCCTTCTACTGCCGTGTTGTAGCCCACCAGTTTGGAAAGGTTAACCACGACGCGGGTGCGATTACCGGCCTGTATGGCGGTAATGCTGCGGGCAACGCCTACGCCAATCGATGTGGTTTTGGCAGGCAGGTTGACGCTGGTTGAAGGAAAATCAAAAGCGATACGAGCCGGATCATCAATGGTAAAGCTGGCAGGTTCAAGAACCTTTTGGGTCATGGACAGACGGATCTGAATTTTGTCACCAGGCAGGGTATTGTAGGTAATGTTATTCAGCTCGTTGGTTGCTGCTTGGTTTGCCGCCTGTGAGAGGCCAGAAACAGACATTAGCAGGGCCATGATCATGAACAGCCAGAAGGATTGGTTGCTACGCCAGCGTAAGCGGCTGTGATTTGTTATGTTATTTTTCATAGATAAATTCATGTGTTGCTACCCCATCAGGCGTCATTCAGTCAGTTGCAGGGAGACTTTGCGATCAATCCAGCCGCCCGTACCATTCGGTATGATTTCTTTTATTACTAGTGTGGTTTCCGAAATCGACAGGATTTCGCCAAAATTCTGTCCCAGGTGATTGCCCGGCTGTACCCGGTAAACCGTATCATCCGGGGCGGCAATCAGCGCCCAGCGTTTGCCGTTGCGTTCAAGGTTGCCAACAAAGACCAGCGAATCCAGCGGGAATTGTTCCAGCGCCTCAAGTTTTCGGTTGCTATCCGGACGCAGGCCATTATCCATAACGGCGGTCTGTTTTTTATCTTCTTCGATTAACGGAGAAAAAGGATCGCGCAGACTGGAGGGATCGTAGGTAAAAGATTCATAGGGCTTGATTTCAGGCAGACCCTTGATACGTCCCTGTTTGCGAGCTTTAACATCATTGATATAGGAGGTGAGATCTTCATGATGATCGCCGCTACAGGCGACCAGAAACAGCAGCGCAGCAATCTGCAATGCACTGAAAATGCTTTTTGCCGGTTGTCGTAAATCATTTAGTATATTCATGCGATTCTGTCAGATAACGAGCTTATCTTCTTCGCCCCTTACGATTTCTGTTCTTGGTGGTCCGAAGTTGTGCTATTTCATTTTCATCCAGGTAGCGGTAGGTTTTGGCAATCACGCGCATACTCAAGGTTTTTCTGCCATCTTTGTCCTTACCCCGGTTATTTTCCTTAATGGATATATTGTGTAGCGTTACGATGCGCGGCAGTGCCGCAATGCCACTGACAAAGCGACCAAAACGGTGGTAATCGCCCGTCATTTCCATTTCAATAGGGAATTCGGCATAAAAATCTTTCTGGATTTCTTTTTTCGGTTTGAACAGTTTGAAATTGATGCCGCTGGCCAGCCCGGTTTGGGAAATGTCCACCAGCAGATCATCGATTTCAGTTTTACTGGGCAATTGTCGCAACATGGTGCCGAAAGATTTTTCCATTTCTTTCATTTGCAGCTTATAGGCATCCAGATTAGCGGCTTTTTTCCATTTGGTTTCAAAATCCTGTTTCAGTTTCAGTTCTTGTGCTTCGGCCCGTCCCAGGCTTTGTTGCTGGCCTTTGACATCCAGAAAGTAGCCAAGCACTAGTACCAGGATGCAGACTATGACAATCACGGCGGCCCTGACCGGCATGGGCCAGCTGCCAATCGCATTGATATCAAGGTCATTCAGATCAATATTGATATCTTTCATGACTTGTTCCCGGCGGATTTATTGACCTGCAGGCAGTGCAGGGTAAATTCACGTGAGCCATTTCCATTTTTGGAGTTTAGTTTGATGACGTCCAGAATGGGTTTGTCGAGCCAGTCCGAGGCATCGATATTGCGCATGAAAGCAGAAACCCGCGCATTGGACTGGGCATAACCGACGATAGTAATGGACTTGCCTTTCTGGACGATACTTTTCAGGTATAGACCCTGGGGCAGAATTCGGGCAATTTCATCGAACAGGTGTACGATTTGCGGTCGGTTGCCCTGTAATTGCTGAATAACCGAGATACGCGCCTGCAGGCTTCGTTTGTCTTTTTCAAGCTTCACGATCTGCTTGATCTGGGCATCGACATCGGCGATCTGTTGGGTGAGAAACTGATTCCGTTGATTCTGTGTGTCAATCATATTGGCATACTGGATGTGTACGGCAGTCAGAATCAGCAGCATCAGGATGACCGACAAGCCCATGATGGTGAGGAACTGTCGTTGTTGTTCCTTGCGCAGTTCATCGCGCCAGGGCAGGAGATTAATGCGTGCCATCAGTCAAAGCTCCTCATGGCCAGACCGCAGGCAATCATCAGTGCGGGCGCGTCATTACTGAGGCTTTGTGCTTTGACCCGGGAAGCCAGAGTCATATTGGTAAACGGGTTGGCAACCGAGGTATGCACACCCAGTTTATTGGCGATGAGTTCGTCAATTCCCAGGATCATGGAACTGCCACCGGCAAGCACAATGTGATCGACGGTATTGTATTGGCTGGAGGAGAAGAAAAACTGTAACGAACGGCTGACTTGTTGCGCCATGGCATCCTTGAATGGTTCCAGTACTTCAGGCACATAATTGTCGGGTAAACCACCCTGGCGTTTGGCCATACCAGCTTCTTCATAAGACAGACCATAGCGGCGCTGGATTTCTTCCGTTAGTTGTTTGCCGCCAAATACCTGCTCACGAGTATAAATGGTTTTCAGATCGTGCATCACATTGAGGGTGGTCATGGTAGCGCCTACGTCGACCACGGCGATAGTTTGGTCGATACCCTGTTCAGGGAGTTGCGAGGCCAGCATGGCAAATGAATTTTCGATGGCATAGGCTTCAACATCAATAATTTTGGCTTTCAGCCCGGCCAGTTCGATGGCGGCGATACGTACATCTACATTTTCACTGCGTGACGCGGCCAGCAGCACATCGACGCTCTCAGGATCGTTCTCAGTTGGACCCAGCAGTTCAAAGTCAAGATTGACCTCTTCCAGTGGATAGGGAATATATTGATCGGCTTCCAGCTCGATCTGCTGTTCCATATCATCCTCGGTGAGGGTGGCCGGCATGGAAATAGTTTTGGTGATAACGGCAGAACCGGCTACGGCGGCAGCGGCAAATTTATTGCGCGATCCGGAACGCTTGACCGCGCGCTTGATGGCTTCACCTACGGCTTCTACGTCAGAAATATTTTTCTCAATCACCGAGTTTGGTGGCAGGGGTTCAACGGCATAACTTTCCACGCGTAGACGATCGCCATGTTTGCCCAGTTCGAGCAATTTGATGGCGGTGGAACTGATATCCAGCCCTAAAACCGGCGGTTTTTTTGGTTTGAACAGCTCGGTAAAACCCATTTTCTTCTTTAATACCTTGGGGTTAGAGAAACTATATCCATAATTACATTAGGTTTCAGAGTCAACTATAGGACAAGGCATGAATAATTACAAACACAAAAAAATGAAGCAGTTAACTCGCGCACAATTTATGCCGTAGAGTTCCCGCTGTTGAAGCGATATACTTGCTATCGGGCGAAGTCACCGAAATCTTTACTTTTATCAATCATATGAGACCGACTATTAAGAAACTCATCACATTTTTTCTGGCATCGGTTCTCACTTTGATGTTGCTGGCGGCAATAGGGGGGATTGGCACCTACGTTTACATTGTCCCCCGACTACCTGATATCGGCAGCCTGAAAGATGTGCAACTGCAAGTTCCTCTGCGGGTTTATGCTCGCGGCGGTGAACTGATGGCCGAATTTGGCGAAATGAAGCGCATACCGCTTAAATATGAAGAATTCCCCAAGGCTTTGATTCATGCCGTGCTGGCGGCTGAGGATGATCGCTTTTTTCATCACCCCGGGGTGGATTACCAGGGTATTTTGCGCGCGGCCTGGCAACTGGCTCGTACCGGTGAGCGGGTGCAAGGCGGCAGCACCATAACCATGCAGGTGGCACGTAATTTTTTCCTGAGCCGGGAAAAGACTTTTTTACGCAAGATCAACGAGATCTTTCTGTCGTTGAAGATCGAGGGTGAATTGAGCAAGGAGGAGATCCTCACCCTGTATCTGAACAAAATTTATCTAGGCAAGCGCGCTTACGGATTCGCCGCTGCCGCCCAGGTCTATTATGGTAAGCCGCTAGCGCAGCTTAATCTGTCTGAAATTGCCATGATTGCGGGTCTGCCCAAGGCACCTTCCCGTTACAATCCAGTGGTGGCGCCTGAGCGTGCTCGTATTCGCCGGGATTATGTGCTCGGTCGCATGCTGGCCCTGGGCTATATCAATAAAGCGGACTATACCCGGAGTAAACAGGTTCCGGTACATGCGGGCGTATATGGACTGAATATTGGCGTGGAAGCCCCCTATGTTGCCGAAATGGTGCGTAATGAGATGTTGAAGCGTTATGGTGAGGCTGCCTATACGCATGGCTTCGAGGTCCATACTACGATTGATGCGCGTTTGCAAAAAGCCGCCAATCGGGCATTACGGGATGACTTGTTGGCGTATGACCGGCGTCATGGCTATCGCGGCATTATAAAACATGTGGATCTTCTCGATCTTGATAACGAGCAGGATGAGATGGCAGCCTGGGCGGCTGTGTTGCAGCCGCTGAAGTCGGTGGGGCATTTGCAAGCTGCGCTGATCATCAGTGTGGGGGATCATTCTGCTTACGCATTTAGCCGGGATGGACAGATAGTCTACCTGGGTTGGGAGCAGATTAAGTGGGCGCGTCGCCGGATTGATGAAAATCATCTGGGGCCGAAACTCAAACATGCGGCCGATGTGTTGAAAGCCGGAGACGTGGTTTATGTGATAGCGGCCAAAACGGGCTGTCACTGGTTGGCCGAGGTTCCCAAGGTGGCTGGTGCGCTGGTTTCGTTGCGACCCCAAGATGGTGCTACCGAGGTGTTGGTAGGTGGTTTTGATTATTACCAGAGCAAATTTAACCGGGTTATCCAGGCGCAACGCCAACCGGGATCCAGTTTCAAGCCGTTTGTTTATACTGCCGCGTTGGATAAGGGGTACACGGCAGCCAGTATTATTAATGATGCGCCGGTGGTCTTCGATGCCCCTGGCCTGGAAGATACCTGGCGGCCAGAAAATTATAGCGGCCACTTCTATGGTCCAACCCGCCTGCGGGTAGCACTGATTAAGTCACGCAACCTGGTTTCGATTCGTTTACTACGCAGAATTGGCATTGGTTATACCGTGCGTTATGTGGCGCGCTTTGGCTTCAAGCCAAAGAACTTGCCGCGCGATCTGTCGCTGGCACTGGGCAGTGGCGCGGTCGCACCTTATCAGCTGGCAACGGCCTATGCAGTATTTGCCAACGGTGGTTATAAAATAGAGCCTTATTTTATTGATTACATTCGTATGAATGATCACATTATTGAGATGACGAAGCCCCTGCAGGTATGTCCAAAGTGTGAAGCAGTGGCCGAAGCTCAAACAAAAGCGAAGGCAACCAAAAAGGCGAGCCAAAAAACGATCTCGAAAACGGCAGGACTTGCAGCAAAAAGCAATGAGAGCGTCGAGGACGGACCTTGGGTATTGCCGCCGCGCTATGCCGAGTTGGATGAGCGGGAATGGGCGCAAATTCGCCAGGGGCCTGCGTTGCCGCGTCTGGCGAAGCGCGTTCTGAGTCCGCAGACTGCTTTTTTGATCAATAGCATGTTACGGGATGTGATTCGCAAGGGCACAGGGCGTCGGGCACTGGTGCTCAAGCGCAAGGATTTGAGTGGCAAGACCGGTACGACCAATGATCAACGTGACGCCTGGTTTACCGGTTTTAACGGCAATGTGGTGACCATTGCCTGGGTGGGGTTTGATACACCGCAGCCGCTGGGTTCTCATGAAACTGGTGCGCGTGCCGCTTTACCCATGTGGATCAGCTATATGCGCACTGCGCTGCAGGGGCGGCCGGAAACGCCACTGGAGCAGCCGCAGGGGATTGTTTCCGTGCGCATCGATCCGGATACTGGTGAATTGGCCGATGCCAATCAGGCTGATGCTATTTTTGACTATTTTCGTAGTAAAAATGTGCCCCAGCGGCAGACGGATGAGCCGTCCGCGAATAGCCCCGCGCAGGGTGGTTCGAATATTACTGAGCAGCTTTTTTAGTGACACTGGATTATGAGCAACCGGAACATCAAGGCCCAGCAAATGCGTCTGCGTCTGGCCCAGGAGGCGGCGCAGATTCTGTTGCAAAATGGAAGTCGCGATTATTATTCTGCCAAGCGCAAGGCCGCCCTGCACCTGGGCGCGGCGGATACGCGCAACATGCCCAGCAATAGCGAAATTGAATCTGCGTTACAGGAGTACCAACGGATTTTTCACGCGGATACGCAGCCGCTTGAGTTGCGTCGTTTGCGAGAGGCCGCGTTGCAGGCCATGCAGTTTTTTCGGGATTTTAATCCACGCCTGGTGGGAAGCGTTCTGCGCGGTACGGCCGATGAACACTCGGTGGTAACGCTGCATGTGGTTGCGGCGGCGGTGGAAGATATTGACCTGTTTTTGCTGCAGTACAAGATCCCCTTCGATATGGCTGAAAAACGGGTGCGTTTTCAGGCCGATCTGATACAGATCTTGCCGGTATACCGGTTTATGGCAGAAGATGTACCGATTGAAATGGTTATTTTTCCGCAGGACGGGCCGCGTCAGCCTCCCCTGAGTCCACTGGACAACAAACCCATGCAGCGTGCAGATATTCAGGCGCTTGAAAAGTTAGTGCAGGCCGAGCAGGATTCGTCTTCGGGTTAGACGCCGCCATCCCCTTTTTTATTTTAGTCGTGCAACTCCAGTATCAATGGCTGCCTGGGCTACCGCTCCGGCCACCGTTTCGCACAGGCGCGGATCAAAGGGTTTGGGAATAATATATTGTGGACCAAAACTCAGCTGCTCGCCGCGATAGGCAGCGATGACTTCTTTGGGTACAGGTTCACGGGCCAGTTCGGAGAGCGCCTTGACCGCCGCAATTTTCATCGCTGTGTTGATGCAGGTGGCGCGTACATCCAGGGCGCCGCGAAAAATAAAAGGAAAGCCCAGCACATTGTTCACCTGGTTGGGGTAATCGCTGCGTCCGGTGGCCAGAATGAGATCATTGCGCGTGGCATGGGCCAAAGCCGGATCGATTTCTGGATCGGGATTAGAGAGGGCGAATACCGTCGGCTTGTCCGCCATGCTGCGGAGCATGTCAGCCGTCACCAGGTTGGGGCCAGAGACACCGATGAAAACGTCCGCGCCATCGAAGGCATCCGCAATGCTGCGGCGATTGGTTTCGCGGGAAAACTCATGTTTGTACTGATTCACACCATCTCGACCATGGTGCACCACGCCTTTGCGATCTACCAGATAGATGCGTCGTGCACCCAGGCTCTTGAGCACACGCATGGCGGCGATGCCGGCAGCGCCAGCACCCAGGCAGACGATATGGGCGGACTCCATATCCTTGCCGGCGATTTCTAGCGCGTTGAGTAACCCGGCCGCGATAATAATCGCCGTGCCGTGTTGATCATCGTGGAAGACTGGAATATCAAGTTGGTTGCTTAGGCTATGTTCGATTTCAAAACAGGCCGGTGCAGCAATATCCTCTAGATTGATGCCACCGAAGGTTGGCGCGATACGGCGCACGGTGTCAATGAAGTCTTCAGGCGTTTCGGCATCGACCTCGATATCCATGACATCGATATTCGCAAAACGCTTGAATAGCACGGCCTTGCCTTCCATGACCGGTTTGCTGGCTAATGCGCCCACTCGTCCCAGGCCTAGCACTGCCGAGCCATCAGTGATCACGCCTACCAGATTGCCCTTGCCGGTATAGCGGTAAGCATCCTCGGGGTTTTCGGCAATGGCGCGCACCGGGGCTGCCACGCCGGGCGTATAGGCCAGGCTCAGCTCTTCCTGAGTTTCACAGGACTTGGTAATTGCCGTGGCGATTTTCCCAGGCTGGGGTTCGGCATGGTAGCGAAGTGCATCAGTGGCGAGTTTTTTCTGTTCGGGCGTGTCTGTGCTCATGCAATGGTTTCCTGGAAAATAAGAGCTGATTGTTTGTCATTAGATTAATAGTTTAGTCCTAACCCGGCACCGGCGGAAATCATTTGCAGCTAATTTAGTTTTTTATTCTTTAAGGTTTGTATTAAACGTGGAGGCGCAGAGGTTATATAATTTTATTTCCGTTCCTGCCCGATCTCCAGCGAGGCAGGGTGATGCAGGTTCATGCGCCACTGGCCTTTGTAGGCATAGATCCAGCCACGGGCGGTAAGAACTTTGCCAATGAGCTGCTGGAAATCGATTTGCTTGAAATAGGCTTGGTCTTTTTTGCGAATACGCAGAGCAAAGTGTTTGCCAAGGTTCAACCAGAGGGCGGTTTTGCTTTTGCCGATACGGCTTAAGCGGCCACGGATAAAATGAAAGCCGTGAACCCCGGTAGCCAGTTGGCTTACATCAATGGGAGCAAAATAAGATTGGCCCCATATTCCAAGTGCTTGCTTGCGGGCGTTTTTTTCGGCCTGCAGATAGCATTGATAGGCCCAGAGGTTGGGCGGGATCTGAATAGCTGCGCCCATTCCGGCGCGCAGCAGGCTGGCGCTCAGGTTGCGGCCATCGAGGGTAAAAACGTGCGCTAGCAGACGCCCATACCGATCTTTTTTTTGTTTTCCCCAACGCAGCCTGAGATGGCTGCCAGGGCTGGCCAAGGTCTGTAGTCTATGCCACGCGCGGTTCGCCAGTGGTTCGGCAAGCTGTCCGTTTCTACCGCGTTCAGGCGCATTCACACCAATCAGACGCAGCCTGCGGCCATCGTTAAGTCGCAATGTGTCGCCATCAATCACGCGCTTGACGCGAATGTTTTCATCATAACGGGGACTGGCACAGGTGTTCGCCTGTAGCCGGGCAGAAAAAATACCCAGCGAGAAGAAAAGCAGAATGAAACACCAAACTGTTCTGCCGTACCTCCTGTGCAGCAGAGTCAGACGCATTTTCTGCCTTATTTCATGCCATATTTCTGACGGAACTTGTCTACGCGACCAGCGGTATCAACCAGCTTCTGCTTGCCGGTATAGAACGGATGACACTGCGAACAGACTTCGATGCTGATGTCTTTGCCGCTGGTGGAACGGGTGTTGAAGGTGTTGCCACAACTGCAGGTGACGCTAATATCGCCGTAGGCGGGGTGTATTTCTGCTTTCATTTGTCCTTGGCCTCAAATTTATTTACGTATGTCGCCGCACCGCTCGAATTTTCAACGGGCACCACATACCAGGAGGCGGCCGATAATACGGAAAACCCGGCCTGAGAGCAAGTCTGTTGATTTTATTTGGAGCTATTTTTTGCCGACTTGAAAGGCAGGATGGTCGCCGCACTGGTTTTGCTGTCGCTCACGGCCTGTTCCGGCATAGTCAGATCGCGGGATACGTCGCCCAGTTTCTGCAGGGTTTCCCACATCATGCGAGAAATTTTGAGGCAGGCAGACAACGGATTCCTGGACTGGGCACGCAGGCAGTCGACCTGCCATTGCAGGCCGCGCATGCGTTGTTGCTGATCCTGGGGGGCATTATCGATACAGGAGCGGATAATATTGGTGCGCATGGCCTCAAAGGTTTCCGGATCGGTTCTGGCGATTTCTGACCAGTGGTCAAAATCAATATTACTGAACGCGTCTTCTGGCTGTAACTGCGTTTTGCTCATATCCCCGTACCTTCATTATTATCAGGGACACCGATTGCGCCATGATTGCGCATGGTGTCATACATTTTCACTCATTCTGCCACATTGCCATTTACCGGTGGATAGGTAAAACCTCATAGAAAATGCGGCCTGGTGATGGTCGAGCAATAATGAGCGTGAGATTAAATTCTCATTGATAATCAAGAGCTTGTCAAAGCGACTTAGGAAGGGATACTCATGTGAAATATGCGCTTATGGCGCTATGCGTTTGTATTTCAGTATATTTACAGATAGCAAAAAAGATAAAATATGACGAAAATATATACAATTTTGTCTGTCTCAGGAAGAGACAGACAAAGCCGGAGGCCATGCCGACCCCGGCAACAGGATGCTTAACGTTTCATGGAGTCAAAAAATTCAGCATTGGTTTTAGCCGCTTTCAGTTTATCGTGAACAAACTCAATGGCAGCAATTTCATCCATATCGTGTACCACTTTGCGCAAGATCCACATCATTTGTAGTTCATCGGGTTTGGTTAGCAACTCTTCGCGGCGGGTACCCGAGCGATTGATGTTGATGGCCGGATACAGGCGTTTTTCGGCAATACGGCGATCCAGGTGGATTTCCATGTTACCCGTGCCTTTAAATTCTTCATAAATAACATCATCCATGCGCGAACCGGTTTCTACCAGCGCGGTGGCGATAATAGTCAGACTGCCGCCTTCCTCGATATTACGCGCGGCGCCGAAGAAACGCTTGGGACGGTGCAGGGCGTTGGCGTCCACGCCGCCGGTGAGCACTTTGCCGGAGGACGGAATGACCGTGTTATAAGCGCGTGCCAGGCGGGTAATGGAGTCCAGTAAAATCACCACGTCTTTTTTGTGTTCCACCAGCCGTTTGGCTTTTTCAATCACCATTTCAGCTACTTGTACGTGGCGGCTGGCTGGTTCATCGAAGGTCGAGGAGACGACTTCACCGCGAACCGAGCGGGCCATTTCCGTGACTTCTTCAGGGCGCTCGTCGATGAGCAGGACGATGAGGTGGACTTCCGGGTGGTTATGGGCAATAGAGTGAGCGATGTCATGCAGCATCATGGTCTTGCCGGCCTTGGGCGGGGAGACGATGAGGCCGCGTTGGCCCTTGCCGATGGGGGCGACCATGTCGATAACCCGAGCCGTCATGTCTTCGGTAGAGCCGTTACCAACTTCAAGCGCCAGGCGTTTATTCGGGTGCAGAGGAGTCAGGTTTTCAAACAGAACCTTGTTTTTGGCATTTTCGGGTAAATCAAAGTTAATTTCGCTGACTTTGAGCAGGGCAAAATAGCGTTCGCTGTCCTTGGGGGGGCGAATTTTACCCGAAATTGTGTCGCCGGTGCGTAGATTGAAACGTCGAATCTGACTGGGTGAAACATAGATGTCATCGGGTCCAGCCAGATAGGAACTTTCGGCGGAACGCAGAAAACCGAAGCCATCTTGCAGGATTTCAAGGACTCCGTCGCCGTAGATGTCCTCCCCGCTTTTAGCGTGCGCCTTGAGGATGGCAAAAATAATATCCTGTTTTCTGGAGCGGGAGGTGCCCTCAATGCCGTTCTTGCTGGCCAGGGTGATGAGATCGGAGACGGGAGTTTGTTTCAGTTCAGTCAGGTTCATTACGGTTTATCTTCAAATTAAAAGAATTGTAAAAAAGATGTTGTTTTGACTTTGTGGGTAGTACGACGAACAGGCGCAACGCCACGATGTCGGGATACTAGAGTTTCTGGGTATGTTTTGAGATTTGCCGGCAAGGGCAGTGTGTTCAATGGTTATTGGGTTGCTACGAAACGCTTATTGTCATGTAAAATTAACACTAAATATTGAATTCGTCCAGTCCGTATTGAATATTAATTGAATAGACTGAACGAATTCAAGGCTGAATCGGCTTAAAGGTTGCTATCAATGAAGGCTGTTAGCTGTGATTTTGAGACGGCCCCTACCTTGGTTGCTTCGACATTACCGCCCTTAAACAGCATCAGGGTCGGAATACCACGAATGCCAAATTTAGGCGGTGTGGTGGGGTTTTCATCGATATTAAGTTTGACGATTTTCAGTTTGCCTGCATATTCATCGGCAATTTCGTCAAGGATCGGTGCGATCATTTTGCAGGGACCGCACCAATCCGCCCAGTAGTCAACCAGTACCGGCCCTTCGGCGTTTACGACTTCCTGTTCGAAGCTGTCATCAGTCGCATAGACAATTTTATCGCTCAACGCTGTTTCTCCCGTTGTTTTGTATTACCTGTATTTGAGCCTATGCGGCGCCTTATTTCAAGTCCCATAATTATCTTCGTAGCAGACTTATCTGTTATGCTCCCTTATTATGACAGATAAACATATTACGGATATCACTTTTAAAAGTTTTGAATTGCCGGTTGAATTACAGCAAGGCATTGAAGATACAGGCTTTTCCTATTGCACCCCGATTCAGGCAGAAACCTTGCCTGTCGCTCTTGCAGGCAAAGATGTCAGTGGCCAGGCGCAGACCGGCACGGGCAAAACAGCCGCTTTTTTAATTGCCACATTTGCACATTTGCTGGGTAAGCCTGCTACATCAGAGCACAATCCCCGTTCTCTGCGAGCGATAATCCTGGCGCCAACGCGAGAATTGGCGTTGCAGATCCATCGCGATGCAGAAAAAATTGGCGCGCATACGGGTCTGAAACTAGGTCTGGCGTATGGCGGCACCGGCTATGAAAGCCAGCGCCGTACGCTAGAAGATGGCGTCGATGTTCTCATCGGTACGCCGGGACGGATTATTGATTATTTCAAGCAGGGCGTATTCAAGCTCAATGACATTCAGGTGATGGTGCTGGATGAAGCCGATCGCATGTTTGATCTGGGTTTTATCAAAGATATTCGCTACCTGCTGCGGCGCATGCCCAAACCAGAACTGCGTCAAAGCCTGCTGTTTTCAGCGACATTGTCTCATCGGGTGGCCGAACTGGCCTATGAGCATATGAATAATCCTCAGGCCATCAAGATTGAGTCAGAGAAAATTACCGCCGACAAGGTAACCGAGGTGGTGTACTACCCGGCCAAGGAAGAAAAAATTCCGCTGTTGCTGGGTTTGCTGAACACCTGGGACGTGAAATGCGCCCTGGTCTTCGTCAATACCAAGCGGGTGGCGGAAAGGGTTGCCGCCTACCTGGGCGGCAATGGCTATGAAACCGCCCTGCTGACAGGCGATGTGCCACAGAAAAAGCGTCAGAGTCTGCTCAAGCGTTTTACCGATGGCGAGTTAAAAATTATGGTGGCGACTGATGTCGCCGCACGTGGCTTACATATTCCCGATGTCAGCCATGTGGTAAATTTTGATCTGCCGCAGGATGCGGAAGATTATGTTCACCGTATCGGCCGCACCGCCCGTGCTGGTGCCACAGGCGATGCCATCAGCTTCGCCTGCGATGAATATGTCTTTTCCATGCCGGAAATTGAAGACTATATTGGGCACAAGATCATGGTTCAGCAGATTAGCGCCGAGATGTTACCCAAACCGCAGCCACCGTTAAAAATTGAACGCCAACCCCGGCGTCAGGGTGGTGGTCGAGGTGGACGTTCCGGGAATTCTTCGCAACGTCATCGCTCGCACCGTTCTGGGTGATTCAAGTAGCGAGTGGCTAGTAGCTGGGAAAACCGGATTATATTTTTGCCAGCCACCAGCCACCAGCCACCAGCTACCAGCTACCAGCTACCACCCATAGTTATGGGTAATTTCCTCGCCCGGGGCAATATCCCGCAGGGCGCAGACTTCGCGTGATTCATAATAGGCTGCGTTGGGGCTGTCGCTATGGTTGATATAGCGCAGGTAACAATACACTTCGAACCCCTGTTTATTACTTAGCCACAGCACATGCGGGCCATCGGTTTTAGTGAGTTGTCCCTGGGCAACGCCGATCAGCTGACCTGCGCGAATGGGTTTTTTCGCAAATAGCCCCTTGCCGTGGATTGAACTGTTTGAGACGGATACTAGCGGGTTATTGCTGCGTTTCTGGATTTTAGGCATAAGCGTTTCTATTGTCGTGTTGAATTAAAATGATGGGTTTTCCTGCTGGACTTCGCACTTCGTTCTACCCATCAACCTTCAGCGCTGTTGCTGCTGGCGCCAGATCTGAAAGTTGGGTTGTTTTCGGTAAGCTTTACTGTCGACGTAGCTGAGCACATTCTGTAGCCGATAGAACCAGACCACGGAATCGATGCGGATAATTTCTCGGCCTCGCTCATCAAAGAAAATCAGGGTGGGGGCGTAGTCCAGGTTCAGTGTTTGTGCCCAGCGGGGGCTGGTGGTTTTGTTTCCGCCCGGGGTAATGAGGGGGGTGTCTCTGAACATATCTAGTTGTACTACGTCGAATTTTGTCAGTAGTTTATCAATGCGGGGATCATTCA
>VAPK010282521.1_pt1 | contig 18771 bp, 14 predicted proteins | sample 3395031 | NCBI WGS metagenome assembly VAPK01 (sample SAMN08290443, study PRJNA428436) | hydrothermal vent metagenome | isolation source: Deep-sea hydrothermal vent chimney 1 | place: Pacific Ocean: Juan De Fuca Ridge
ATAACAAAATCAATTTTCTTGCTTTAAATCTATTTTTGATTATTCAAAAGTGATAAAAATTATTTAATAATGAGTAAAAATCAAGTCCAAATATTTGACACTACCTTAAGAGATGGTGAGCAAGTTCCTGGTTGTAAGTTAAATACAGAGCAAAAATTAATTATCGCACACCGTTTAGATCTACTAGGTGTAGATGTAATCGAGGCGGGATTTCCTATTTCCAGTCCTGGAGATTTTAATTCGGTAGTAGAAATAGCCAAACTGGTTAAGAATGCAACAGTTTGCGGACTTACCAGAGCGAATAAAAAGGATATAGATGCTGCTGCACAAGCATTAACTTACGCGGTAAAACCAAGAATTCACACAGGGATAGGTACTTCAGATTCTCATATTAAATACAAGTTCAATTCAACACGTGAAAAAATTATTGAGAGGGCTAAAGATGCTGTGAAATACGCCAAATCATATGTTGAAGATATAGAGTTTTATGCAGAAGATGCAGGAAGAACTGATAATGACTTTTTAGCAAAGATCTGTGAGGAAGTAATTAAATCAGGTGCTACCGTTTTAAATATTCCAGATACTACAGGTTATTGCTTACCTGAAGAGTATGGAGCAAAAATGAAATATTTAAGAGAAAATGTAAAGGGTATAGAAAATGTAATTTTATCTTGTCATTGTCATAATGATTTGGGTATGGCAACCGCAAATTCAATTGCCGGAATACAGAATGGTGCCAGACAAATAGAATGTACCATAAATGGTATTGGTGAAAGAGCAGGAAATACGGCATTAGAAGAAGTTGTTATGATTTTGAAACAGCATCCTTATTTAAATTTAGATACCAATATAAATACACAATTGTTATACGGAACAAGTCAAATGGTACAACATCATATGGGAATCAATGTACAACCCAACAAGGCGGTTGTAGGAGACAATGCCTTTGCACATAGCTCGGGTATTCACCAGGATGGTGTTATAAAAAACAGATCAACTTATGAGATAATGAACCCTGAAGATGTTGGTGTCAATGAATCGTCAATTGTATTGACTGCAAGAAGCGGAAGAGCTGCTTTGGCTTACCGAGCCAAAAAAATAGGTTTTGAATTGACCAAAATTGAATTGGATAAGGTTTATCCTGAATTTTTAAAATTTGCAGATAAGAAAAAAGAAGTTCGAGATGAAGATATCGAAACTATTATAGAATTTAGTGAAATAAATATCACTAAATTTGCATCTTAAATAGTAGGGAAATGGACTTAAAAATTGCTGTTTTACCCGGTGATGGAATCGGACCAGAAGTAATTGCGCAAGGTGTAAAGGTATTAGAAGCCATTGCAAAAAAGTTTAAACACAATTTTACTTTTACAAATGCTCTTGTTGGAGGAATTGCTATAGATAAAACAGGTAATGCCTTACCCGACGAAACTTTACAAATTTGCAAAGATGCTGATGCCATTCTATTTGGTGCAATAGGTAACCCTAAATTTGATAATGATCCTAATGTAAAAATCAGACCGGAACACGGTTTGTTAAAATTGAGAAAAAGTTTGGGTTTATTTGCAAATATAAGACCGTTAAGAACCTACGAGCCTTTGATGCACAAATCGCCAATTAAAGAAAAGGTAATAAAAAATACAGATTTTATTATTTTTAGAGAATTAACCGGTGGTATCTACTTTGGAGAAAAAAAAGTAAGTGAAGATGGCTTGTCGGCATCAGATAACTGTTATTATACTACAGATGAAGTAGGTAGAATAGCCCATTTGGCATTTAAATCGGCAAGAAAAAGAAGAAAAAAATTAACTTTAGTTGATAAAGCAAATGTCTTGGAAACTTCTCGTCTATGGCGAAAAAGAGTAAGGGAAATTGCAAAAGAGTATCCGGAAGTTTCACTTAACTTTTTATATGTAGATAATGCAGCTATGCAAATTATCGTTAATCCTCGTCAGTTTGATGTAATTTTAACCGATAATATGTTTGGTGATATTTTATCGGATGAGGCCAGCGTTATTTCAGGTTCTATCGGATTACTCGCTTCAACTTCGCTAGGAGAAAATTCTGTATTGTTTGAGCCTATTCATGGATCCTTTCATGAAATAAAAGGTAAAAACATTGCCAATCCGTTAGCAACTATCTTATCGGCAGCCATGTTGTTAGAGCATTTTAATCTTCATGAAGAAGCGGATGCCATTAAAAATGCTGTTGAAAAATCGATTGAATTGAATATCACAACACCAGACTTAAACTCTACTAAAAAGTTTGCACACACAACCGATGTAGGAGAATTTATCTCTGAATATATTATTGATAAAAAAAGCGTATTGTACCATATTGAAAATATTTCATTAGGACAATCAACCATTATTTAATTTAACTTTTGTTTTGAAAAGAGGAGTAATTTAGATTACTCCTCTTTTTTTGTAGATTTAGGCACTAATTCTAAAAATCAAATTATGCAATTTTCAGATGTTGTTTCATTAAGACGATCTGTTAGAAAATACGATCCCAATAAACCAATTGACGCAAAAATTGTAAAACATTGCATCGAACAAGCCACCTTGGCACCGAATAGTAGTAATATGCAATTATGGGAATTTTACCATGTAATAAATTCTGATAAATTAAAAGAATTATCTAAATATTGTTTCGATCAAAGCGCTTCTGAAACGGCGCAGCAAATGGTTGTAGTTGTTGTAAGAAAAGATCTGTGGAGAAAAAGAGCAAAAGCCAATTTAGCATACATCAACATGGTTGCAAAAGGAAAAGATCCGAAAGATTATAATAGAAGAGAAAAATTTGCAGAAACCTATTACAAAAAACTCATCCCCATTACTTACTTTGATTTTTTTGGAATTTTTGGCTGGATAAAATACAGTATTTATTGGATAATCGGACTTTTCAGACCTATCTATCGACAAGGCAGAAGAAGTGATATGCGAATTGTAGCTCATAAAAGTGCTGCACTTGCAGCACAAACCTTTATGTTGAGTATGGTAGATGCAGGCTACGATACCTGCCCAATGGAAGGAACTGATACTTTGCGAATTAAAAAATTACTGAATCTCCCTTTTGGGGCAGAAATAAATATGGTAATCTCCTGTGGAATAAGAATTCCTGAAGGAATTTTTGGAGAACGATTTAGAATACCATTTGAGGAAGTTTATGAGACTGTTTAGTCTGTTTGATTTATTGCTACATGATCCTTGCTAGATATTAGAAATGAGTATTGAGTATTGAGAGAGATGTGTACGTCTCTGACTAGTGTTGACCGGTTTTTATTTAATTTTTATTTTAAAAATAGTTAAAATAGGCTTACTTCTATAAATAATGTAATCAAATTATTTAAATTAGTATTTCTTGTTCTTTTTTAAAGATAAAAAAGAACGAAAAAATCTTTTCCTGTACGAGGTGTTTGCTTTGCACCAGCCACTGAAAGCTTGATTTATTAAGGGCTGAATTAAGTATTATTCTGAATAATTGAATTTAGATCCCAACTGTATATACAGTGGCTTAACACTGCGCACAGGATTTGAACACTTTGAATGATAATTCTAACTTATATTGCTTATAGACCCCGTAAAAATCCATTTAAAATTCAAAAGTGAAAACCTTTCTTCATAGTAATTTAATTTTTATAAACTAGTTCTCATTTAAATAAACTTAAAGTGGTCAACCTATATCAGGGACGTACAATTTTCTTCCCTCTTCCGTCTTTTTTCTATTCTCTATTTTCTTTTTCCTCATTGATTCATTAACTCAATTATTCATTGTAACTCTATTTGTAAACTTTAATTCTAATTTGCGACTTTTAAATAACTTAATATAATTACAATATGTCTAAAGAAAGTATCATACAGAGTATTAGAAAAAACAAACAAAATTACCAACTGGATTTTAGTTTAAAATCAAAGACGGAGATTTTTACAAATGATCTGTTTTCTATTTTATTTGATTCAAAAATATCTATGACTGAAAATATAAATTCTTTGGCGGAATTGTTTGCAGAAATCACATCTATTTCCTGTACTCACCCAGGGTTTAATTGTGAAAATATTTGGAAAAGATTTTTGGTTCAATTACCAAATATCCTAGAACAATTAAATCAGGATGCCAAGTGCATATATCTTCACGATCCGGCTTCTAATAGCATAGAAGAAGTGATTTTAGCTTATCCCGGATTTTATGCCATTGCAGTTTATAGATTAAGTCATGAATTTTACAAACAAGATATGCCATTAATTCCCAGAATGATGAGTGAATATGCGCACCGGTTAACCGGAATTGACATTCATCCAGGAGCAAAAATAGGATCACCATTTTTTATAGATCATGGCACTGGAGTTGTAATTGGTGAAAGTACCGTGATAAAAGATCACGTAAAACTTTATCAGGGAGTAACATTGGGTGCCTTACAGGTTTCAAAAGATATGAAAAATATAAAGCGTCATCCCACTATTGAAAACCATGTGACTATTTACGCTAGTGCAACTATTTTGGGAGGCAATACCGTTATTGGTGAAAATGCAACTATTGGCGGAAACGTTTGGTTAACCGAATCTGTACCAGAACATGCAATTGTTTATCACAAACCATTAACAAAATTAAAAATAAAGAAAATAGAAAATAAATTCAGTCAATTATAGTAAATTTATAATCTATCATGACATTCTAATTCAATTTATAAACTACTAACTACTTATAAATCTATATGACATTATGCAAACTAAAAACATATTAGACCTTATAGGAAATACACCTCTTATAAAAACAGAAAATCTCATCCAAAATAAAGATATTACGCTTCTTTTAAAATTGGAAGGGAATAATCCCGGTGGAAGTGTTAAAGACAGACCGGCATACAATATGATCAAGTCTGCTCTTGATCGAAATGAGATCAGTAAAGATGATAAATTAATTGAAGCTACAAGCGGTAATACCGGAATTGCTATGGCAATGGCATCCAAATTGTTTGGGATAGATATAGAGTTGATCATGCCCGCAAATGCAACCAAAGAACGAATTCAGGTAATGGAATCATATGGGGCTAAGGTAACTTTAACCGATGCAGATCGAGGCACAGAAGGCGCAAGGGATTATGCAGATGAAATGTTAAAAAAAGGAGGTTTTAAAATGCTGAATCAATATGCAAATAATGACAATTGGAAAGCGCATTATAAAACAACCGGACCGGAAATATGGAAGGACACCAATGGCGAAATCACTCACTTTGTTTCGGCAATGGGAACCACAGGTACCATTATGGGAATGTCTACTTTTTTAAAAGAAAAGAACCCTGATATTCAAATTATTGGCGCCCAACCGACCGATGATTCTAGCATTCCAGGAATTAGAAAATGGCCACTAGAATATATACCTAAAATATTCAATCCAAAAAAAGTAGATCAGACAATAGAAATAAGTGAAAAAGAAGCCCGTATAATGACCAAACGACTAGCTTTAGAAGAAGGTGTATTTGCAGGTATGAGTAGTGGAGGTGCAGTTACAGCTGCTTTAAAATTGGCAGATCAAATCGATAAAGGAGTTATTGTTACAATTATTTGTGACAGAGGAGATAGGTATTTGTCTTCTGATTTGTTTGAGATATAAATGATTAATTCACTTGTTGTAATTAAATTCTGTAATGATGATATTTAAATCTTATAAATCCTAATAGTTACCCTCGTCTTAGGATTTATAAGATTACTTCCCCTTAAACTATTCACCTTGTGCAATTATCCCATCTTTTCTCAATATTTTATCAAAATTTTTGGCTCTCAAAATTGTAATATTAGATGTTATAACAAAGTTATCTGTATAAATTCTTAATTTGTAAGATCCATTTACCAGATTAGAAACATCAAAAATACAAGTTTTCCCTTTATTGATAGAATGGTAAACTGTTTCTGAAGAGTTGATATCCAGTATTTCGTATTTATAGAAGTCAATGGCAGATTCTAGTTTTATATTGTTTGATGTCGTATCATTATAAATTGTCATAGCAATAGTTCCATCAGGAGCTAAGGATACATATTTTAATCTTTTTTCTTTATCGGCATTTTGTGCAAATAATACGATTACTATTAAATTGAAAATTAAAGTTAGTATTGCTTTTTTCATAATATGATTTTTTAGTTTTGTTAAGTCCTTTAATTAAAGACAATTTAGAAGTGAAAACTCCTGAAAAAATATTAAAAAATTATTAAAATTGACTTATATATTATATAAGTGTCTAAATATGTGATACCTATAAGATTTAATTTTTTTATTTTATATGTCAAATTTAATTCTGTTAAATTTATATAAGCAACAAATATCTTTATTTGAAAATGAATTAATAGTAGATTTTATCATTTGGAGAAACAAAAAATGCATTCATTTGAAATGCGTTTTTCATATTTAAAACTAAAAATTGAATTCGGCAAGAATTAAGTGTCATTAAGGTAAATTCAAAATTGCCAAATGAAATTAAGGTTAAATTAATTGTGTTTTAGAAATTATTTTTCAGCATTATGAGACAATTTGTCAAATAATGTTCCGCTAATGTTTTTAAATGGCTAATTCTTAATAAAAATCAGCTTGTCTGTTCCTCCGTTTCCACCACTAATATGGATAAGGTCAATTTTATTATTAGAATAGGAAACAACTTCCCAGTCTTCTGTTAATTCTTCAAAATCAGGAGGACTTGAAAATCCAATATTAAAATCAAGATCATTTGAACTACTTGAGCTACTGCTTTTAGTTACAGACCAAGTTCCATTTACCGTAGTTGAACCCTTCGTTGCATTTATTTTACCATTGTCTGCAAAATTAAATACATAACCTGTAAAATTGCTTGTTTCATCTTTACCAGAGTCAATAAAACTACTGATACGCCAATTTCCAGATTGAGCAGTATTAGAAATTTCCTGAATATTTGTTGATCCATTTACTGGTATATTATCATCTGATTCACAACTAGTTACAATCAGTACTAGTATTATTATTAATCCTAAGAAAACATTTTTCATCATAATTAAAGTTTTAAGTTTTTATATTAATTACACACACTTTCAAATCGTAAACGATCGTCATTATTTTGTCTCAAATCAACTTTCTTTTCACCCGGTTGATCTTCAATTTCATGTAGATTCCAATCTGCATTGAAATCAGGTAAGGTCGGAATATCAATTGTTACTGTGATACTTAATCCACTTCCCGAACTAGTCCAGGTACCAGAATGATTTGTTCCTCCTTCAACCACTGTAATGGTTCCATCACTAAAGAAATTAAATGAAAATCCAACATAATTATCCTCAAGCTTATTATCATTAATCTCTAATTTATCTACAAACCAATCACTGCAACCAGTCAATAATACGGCCAATTGATCGGGTGTGCAATCGATGCAATCATCATCGTTAAAATCAAAATCATCGTCTTCATCACAATCATCTATTGCATTTTCAATTGCATCTTCCAATTCTTCCAGACTGTTAGTACTAAAAATGGTACCATCTGATAAGATAACATTTATTGGAAAATCAATGTTGGCAACATCATCATTATCAAGATCTCTTATAAAATCGTGCAACTCTTTATTGCTATTGATAGTGACCTGATTTATTTCTTCTGTTACTGTATTAAATATTGAGAAGTTTATGGGAAACTGAAAATCAATACATTCTATATCGTCATCCAATTCGTTTTCTCCATTACAATCTGAAGAAAAATTATTGAGTTCATTTTCATCTTCAATTAGCACTTCGGTAAAATCGCTTAAAACGATTCTAATCGGAAACACTATTTGCAAACTATCATCATCGTCGTCAAATTCATCAAAAATACTTTCGATACTATCAAAATCATCTTCAGAATTTACTTGTATTTCCAAACCATTTACAATAACCCTTATTGGTAACTCTATATTAAAGCAATTAGCTCTATCAATAATATTATCATTTGAGCCATCATTTAAGGAGGTATTTTTTATCAACTCTGTAATTTTGGAACTTGTTGTTAAACCATCTAAAGAACCCGTATCTATTGTTAATTCATCTCTGCATGATGAAAAAATAAATATCGATAAAATCCCAATTAAAATTATTCTCATTATTTGTTTCATAATATTTTTCTATTAAAATTACTTTTCTATATCATAAAAACAACTAAGCTTTAAAAAGTCCTGAAAAAATTTTAAATTAGCCATTAAACACTAACAAAAAAATCGAATGTCTGAAAATGTCTGCGAAGAAAAAGTATTTTCTACAGTATATAATGAATATGCAAAAGATTTACATGATTTTTTATATTATAAATATGGTCGTGATCTAAATGTTGACGATAAGGTTCAGGAGGCATTTATTAAACTGTGGAAAAACTGCAAAGATGTTAGTAAAGCAAAAGCCAAGGGCTTTGTATTTATGGTAGCTAAGAACATGATGTTAAATGAAATAAAACATCAAAAAATTGTGTTGAAATATCTGGAGGTCAAACCTAAAAATTATACCAATGAAACACCAGAATTTTTATTGGAAAAAGATGAATTTTTAAAAAAATACCAAAATGCTTTAGCCAGTCTAACAGAGGATCAACGCGTTGCATTTTTACTCAATAAAACAGAAGGCAAAAAACACCAGGAAATTGCCGATTTGCTTGGGCTAACAAAAAAGGTTGTGGAATACAGAATTTATTCAGCTTTTAAAATTATAAAATCGAAAATAAAGGAATTGAAATAAATAAAATATTTTCAGGATAAAATAGACTTAAGTTGTTTTTATATTAAATGATGGAAGAAATGGAAAAAGATGAATTATTAAAAAAATGGTTATCTGATGATATCACTAATGCAGAACTTTATGAGTTCAAGCAAAAAAGTGATTATGATCTTGATTCGGCTATTATAGAAAATGCAAAGCATTTCAAAGCTTCTCATTTTTCTAAGGTTAAATCTTTTAATGAATTTAAACAGGTTCTTGATCCATTAGAAAAGAATAATGTAAAAAAACTTCATTTTTATAAACCATTACTCCGAATTGCAGCTGTATTTTTAATTGGCTTCGGTATTTATTATAGCTTTTTTCAAAGTAATTTAACCAGCATAAAAACCTTGGCGAGTCAGAAAACAACCTTTGAACTACCCGACGCTTCATCTGTAACTTTAAACTCCCTTTCAAAAGTTGATTATAACACTAAGAAATGGTCAGAAAAAAGAGAGATTTTGCTAGAGGGTGAGGCTTTTTTTAAAGTTGCCAAAGGCTCAGAATTTGATGTGAAAACGTCTGAAGGAGTAGTAAGTGTTTTAGGAACACAATTTACGGTAAAGCAACGCGATAATTATTTTGAGGTTAAGTGTTTTGAGGGAATAGTTGGTGTAAAAAGCTCTAATAAATCTCTTCGGTTAACTAAAGGAAAAACATTTCGAATCTTAAATGGAGTGGTTCTACTTGACTCTATTGATGTTGATTCACCAAATTGGTTAAAGCATAATAGCAACTTCAAAAGTGTTCCTTTATATGAAGTAATAAATGAGTTTGAGCGACAATACAATGTTAAAATTTCCACTAAAAATGTGGATAAAAATCGCTTGTTTACAGGTGGATTTGTTCACAATAATATGGAGCAGGCCCTGATTTCCATAACAGTGCCTTTTAATATACTTTATAAGAAAGAAAATCAAAATAAAATAACTTTATATAGCAGTGAATAATAAATGTTTTTTTGTTATTGTTTGTTTTCTTTTTTCAACTTCCCTTATTTCTCAAATAGTTAAAGAAAGAAAACCTCTTTCTGATGTAATTGTAATACTTCAAGATAGATACAAATATGAGTTCTCCTATGCTAATGATGTAATTGAAAATATTAGTCTTGAACTACCTTCAACCGATCTCACCTTTAATCAAGTTATGAATTACCTTAGAAAGAATACTGGTTTGGGGTTTAAAATTCTTGAAAATAACTTTGTATTAATAAATAAAATAGATCGTTCATTTTACATTTGTGGGTATATATTTAACAATGAAACAAAAAAACCAATAGAATCAGTTACTATTACTGGAAATAGTAATGCCACTACGACAAATTTAAATGGATATTTTCGGCTTAAAATAAGCCATGATGAAAATATAATTATTCGTCATTTGGGATTTAACATGATAAAGAAAAGAATAGTTTCTTTAGACTCAATTGATTGTAACAATTTTTATTTATTCACTAAGGTGGAATCGTTGGATGAAGTATTATTAACTAATTTAATAGCCAAGGGTATAGATAAGAATACAGAAGGTGGTTTTAATATAGATATTTCAAATTTTGATATTGTTCCTGGTTTAATTGAAAAAGATGTCTTATTTACCGTACAAGTTTTACCAGGAATACAAAGCGTAGACGAAACTGTTTCAAACATAAATATTCGAGGAGGAACTCATGACCAGAATTTAATTCAGTGGGATGAGATCAAAATGTATCAATCAGGGCATTTTTTCGGCTTGATATCTATGTTTAATCCATTAATCACTTCAAACGTAACCGTTCTTAAAAATGGGAGTAATGTAGACCTAACTGATGGTGTATCCGGGTCAATTCTAATGAAAACTGACACCTTGATAAATAAATCTTTTTCAGGTAGTATTGGTGCAAATTTTACTAGTATTGATGGATTTACAGATATACCAATTAGCGATAATTCTTCCTTACAATTAGCAGCTAGAAAAGCAATTAATGACCTTGTTGAAACGCCAACTTATAAATCGTATTTTAAACGAATCTCACAAGATACAGAAGCTGAAGAGTCTATGAATTCTGAAAAAAAGTTTGATTTCTACGATGCAAGCATAAGATGGCTTTATCAAATATCTGATAAAGACTATATACGGGTTAGTGGAATTTTAGTGAATAATGAATTGGTATTTAATGAAAATGGTACTTTAAGACAGGAAGGTGTTACTAAAGAAAGTAGTCTGATCCAAAATAGTATTGGTGGTAGCATCTATTACAAAAGAAATTGGAGCAACAAATTTACAAGTACACTTAAAATCTATGAATCAGATTATAAACTAAAGGCCGTTAATTCAGATATTAAAAATCAACAACGATTATTACAAGAGAATGAAGTATCAGAAACTTCAGCTCAGCTGAATACTCAATTGAATCTAAACAATAAATTGTCATTATTTTCTGGATATCATTTTACAGAAACGGCTGTAAGTAATTTAACCGACGTAGATAACCCTATTATTGTTCAATTGGTGAGGGAAGTAATAAGAGAACACGGCCTTTATTCTCAATTAAATTACAAGTCTAAACACACAGCTCTTAAATTGGGTTTAAGGTATAATTTTATTGAAAAATTTAACAAACATAATATCGAACCAAGAATTGTTTTTAACTATATGCTATTCAACCATTTTATAATTGAGTTATCTGGAGAAATTAAACATCAAAACACCTCGCAAATAATAAATTTTCAAAATGATTTCTTAGGTGTTGAAAAAAGAAGGTGGCGATTGTCTAATAATGCAGACGTTCCTGTAATAAAAAGTGAGCAAGCTTCAATTGGACTTAATTACTCGAACAGAGACTGGTTAATAAGTGCTGATTTCTTTTATAAAGATGTTGATGGAATTACTTCTCAGAGTCAGGGATTTGTAAATCAGTACATATTTGAACAAGAAATTGGTTCGTATCAGGTTTACGGTGTTGATTTTTTAATTAATAAGAGAATTAATAAATTTAACTCCTGGTTGACCTATACCTATGCTAGTAATGAATATTTATTTCCTGAATTTAAAGAAATGAAATTTCCGAGTAATTTTGATATCAAACATGCAATATCTTTCGGTACTACCTTTTCAACAAATTTTTTAAAAATATCTACCGGAATGAACTGGCATACCGGAATACCAACTACCAAACCAATTATTGGCAATGAAATTGTAAATGGTAAGGTTAATTATGAAGAAGCTAATAGCAGCCGACTTGATGATTATCTAAGAATAGATATCTCAGCAATTTACTATTTTAAAATTTCAAATGATATTAGAGCCCATGTTGGCGTATCAATATTGAATTTATTAGATAAAGAAAATACAATTTCTAATTTTTATAGAATTGAGAATAATGTAGTTGAAGAAGTTTCTCGAAATTCATTAGGCTTAACTCCAAATGCCATTTTAAGAATTTCTTTTTAATTTTGTATATATTGCTTTTACTAGAATAAAGAGTGTTTTACAAATACTGTTCTTTTAATTTAGATAAAATTTGAATATGAATAATGAAAAAATTGCAACTAAAACCATTTATTTTAGTCTAATAGGAAATTTTTGTTTGGTTCTGACTTATCTGAAATTTAGTAGTCTATTTCTTTATCACCATTTTTTAAATTTCCAACTTCAGTTTTTCTTTAGAGATAACAATTAAATTTAGTTAAATTTGAGCTATTCGAATTTAAATAAATTTTACTTTCTATGAAGACATTTTTTACTAGGATTGGTAAGTTTTTAAATCCATTTTTCAATACCCGTGCAGCCGGGATGTACATTCTATTATTTGCTTTATCAATTGCAATCGCAACTTTTATTGAAAATGATTTTGGTACTAGTTCTGCTCAAAAAGTAATATTTAAGTCTAGATGGTTTGAACTATTACTTTTATTATTTAGTATTACTATAGTTGTAAATATTATTAAATTTAGAATGATCAAACAAAAAAAGTGGTCTTTGCTCCTTTTTCATTCTGCCATAGTTATAATTGTTTTTGGAGCTGCATTAACCAGATATATTGGGTTTGAAGGCATGATGCATATTCGAGAAAACGACACTTCAAACCGTTTTCTTTCTTCCAATACATTTTTAAATTTTAAGGTAAATAAAAACAAAGAAGCATTTAATTTTAGTGAAAAGGTACTATTTGCAAGCTTAGGAAATAACAATTGGAATCAATCATTCTTAGTTGGAAATGATTTAATTGAAGTAAGAGTAAAAGAATTTATTCCAAACCCAAAACAGATTTTAAGTGAAAGCTTAGATGGAATACCTATATTAAAAATAGTTGTTGCCGGGATGAATGGAAGAGAAGAATATTTTATTCATAAAGGTGAAACAAAAAAGATTAGAAATATAGTTTATAATTTTAAAGAAAACCAAATTCCAAGTGCAATAAATATAATTTACAAAAACGATTCTTTGTTGTTCAAATACAATAAGACTCTTACACAAATGGTAATGGCTACTCAGAAAAGAGATACAATTTACCCCAGTGACAGTTATAAATCATTGAAATTACGCTCATTATATTCAGATGGCATAAATAATTTTGTATTACCAGAATTTAAGTCTAGTGGGAAATTAAGTATAGAATCGGAAAGTGAAAAAGTTCAAAGTCAAAGTTTAACGGCAGTGATAATGGAAGTTTCAGTTAATGGTAGCAAACAGCAAAAATATGTTTACGGACAAAAAGGTGTCCAAGGAAGGTTACAATTATTTAATTTTAACGAATTAGATATTTCTATTTCATATGGTTCAAAAGAAATAGAATTACCTTTTTCAATTAAACTGAATAAATTTATTTTAGACAAATATCCCGGTACGAATAGTGCATCTTCCTATGCTAGTGAGGTTCTATTGATTGATAGTGAAAATAATGTTCAAAAGAGTTTTAGAATTTTTATGAATAATATACTCAACTATAAAGGGTACCGTTTTTTTCAATCTTCATTTGACAAAGATGAAAAAGGAACATATCTAAGTGTAAATAATGATTATTGGGGAACATTAATATCTTATGTAGGATATACCTTGTTAACATTAGGAATGTTATTAACGTTGTTTAGTAAAAAAACAAGATTTTATCTGGTTATTCAAAAGATCAAAAAATTAAGAGCAAAGAACCCCACTTTTATATTTATTTTATTCTTATTATTTTCTTCATCTTCATTTGGCCAATTTCAGAGAGATGATTTAAATGTAAAACATATTGTAAGTAAAGATCATGCAAATAAGTTTAGCAAACTCGTCGTTCAGGATTTTAAAGGAAGAATGAAACCCATGCACACTCTTTCTCGTGAATTATTAAGAAAAGTATCAAGAAAAGAAAATTTATATGGCCTAAATGCAGATCAGATTGTTTTAAGCATGTTTGCAAACAGCAATGACTGGTACGGAGTCAAAATAATAAAAATTGGTAAACACAAAAACATACAAAGAAAATTAGGTATATCTAACGATTATGCCTCCTACAAAGATTTCTTTTTAGAAAATGGAAAATACAAATTAACCCAAGAAATGCAGAACATCTACAAATTGAAACCAGTAGATAGAGGAGTTTATGAAAAGGAATTATTAAAAATTGATGAAAAAATTAATGTTCTCAGCATGATGTTCTCTGGTAGCTTGCTAAAAATAGTTCCTGATATTAATAATTCTAATAACACATGGATTTCCAATCACAACCATAATTCTTCTCAGAATATCAACAAAAATAATATTTCAACTAATTTTTTCAATGCATACAATAAGGTATTAAATGAAGCCTTACATTCCAACAATTATAATAATGCAGATAATCTTTTAAAAGAACTTAAACTTTTTCAAGAAAAAAATGGAGGAGACATAATGCCTTCTGCTACCAAAATTAATGCAGAGATATTTCTTAATAATTCCAACTTGTTTAATCGATTGGCCTTACTTTATGTATTTCTTGGATTAGCATTTTTATTCTTTTTGTTTTTCTCTGTATTTAAACCAACCTTTAATTTGAAAATAATTTATACGTTTTTATTTTCGTTAGTTGTATTCGGTTTTGTACTACATACTGTTGGACTTGGTTTAAGGTGGTATGTTTCGGGTAGGGCTCCATGGAGTAATGGTTACGAATCTATGATTTATATTGCATGGACTACTACTTTGGCCGGTATGTTTTTTACTAGAAAATCTTTGGGTGGCTTAGCTGCCACAATGATTTTGGCATCAACTATTCTTTTGGTTTCTATGCTAAGTTTTCTAGATCCAGAAATTACACCATTAGTACCTGTTTTGAAATCGTATTGGCTAACCATACATGTATCTTTGGAAGCTGGCAGTTATGGATTTTTAATGTTAGGTGCATTTATTGGTCTTATTAATTTAGCTTTGATGATCTTTTTGAAAGATTCCAATAAAGTTAGAATTAAAAAAATTATCAAAGAACTGTCTTATATTAGTGAATTAACTTTAATAGGAGGACTGATTATGGTAAGTATAGGTACTTATTTGGGTGGTGTTTGGGCCAATGAATCCTGGGGTAGATATTGGGGTTGGGATGCTAAAGAAACATGGGCACTTATTACCATTTTAGTATATGCATTTATTCTACATATGAGATTGATCCCAAAATTGAATGGATTATTTATCTATAATGTAACAACCATTTTTGGACTTGCCACGGTTATTATGACTTACTATGGAGTAAACTATTATCTTTCAGGACTGCATTCATATGCCACAGGAGATCCTGTACCTATTCCTAATTGGGTCTATATTGTGGTTATTTCAATAGTAATTTTAAGTAGTATCGCTTTTGTGAAAAAGAAAAAATACAATATTTAATAATCTACAATTCTGCTATTGTATAACAATACCATTTTCTAAGATTATATCGTATTTATATCCTGCTCCAAAATCTTTATTTAACGATACAATAGCTTTGATAGTAATTGCAGAACCTTCTTTAACAAAGGTATCGGAAGTTATTACAAGATCGAAATCATCATTACTTCCATCTTTAAGATGAATCCAGTTTCTACCCATAATATTAGGGTTTATTTTTACACATTTACCACTCAATTGCACTGTTTTACCTTCATATTTTTTAATATTATTAACCAATTCTGATATTTTAATCGATCCAGGATTCGGTATATTCTTAACAGGGTTTGTTTTAGAAGTATTGCTTATCTCTTGCTCTTTTTCTTTTGTATTTAAACTCCTACTATTGTTTTCATTTCCATGATTCGACTGTACTAAACTTGTAACCAAATAAATTTTTTCAAATGTTTTATTATGTTCCTTACTTTCAAAATTTGTTTTAAGCAGTCCTCCTTTATAATAATAGGCTCCACCAATTTCAATATTTTGTTTTATAGTGGCTATCCAAAAGGGTTCATCATTCTCTTTCACTTTAAGATATACATATTTAGTCGTTGGTAAAATCTCTAAAACAATAATTTTGTGAATCTCATCGCTTGATGATTGGTTAGGTATAGATTTAATCTCTGAATAAGGCTTATCATTAAATACTCCAGAATTTTCATCAGATTTTTTGTTTGTATCAGATGATATTACTTTCGGTCCATTATTACACGAAAAAATAACAAATAGTACTATTATTATTCTCAATTTTACAATCATAATATTATTTTTTTCTTTTATTACTAAATCTTTTTATAAGTTTTGTATATACTCTATAATTATTTTCACGACTGCTATTTGAATATTCTCCAGCCACACTTAGAATTAATTTTCTTGTAAAATAGTACGAAAAGTTCGCACCATAATAATTTTGTTTATTACTGCCAATATTACTATTAAAATAATTAAAATTTGCATTTCTAAAATAGAAATCAGCGTTCAATTTATTTACTATTAAATTTCTCGAATATCTTACAGAATAAATATTACTCTCTAAATAATTAGAAGTGTTTCTATTATAATTAACAGATAAACTCCCACCTATCTTAGGTATTTTCGAGTAACTCACATATCCATAAATATTATCTGATTTGTTTTGATCATCACTTTGAAATCTTTGACTATAACTAATCCCAGTAATTAAATATTTAATTGGTCTTACATTTAATCTCAATCTATAACCTTGGCGAGCCAAATCATCATCTAATAATCGTTCAATATCTGATTTAAAAGTTTCATAATAAATAATTCTTTTTCTGGAATCGTATGACAATGTTAGATCAATTTTCCGGTTAAATCTGTATCTCGCAGATATATATAGATTTGTAAGTCTGATATCATTATTAATTGTATCATTTACTTTATTGAATAGATCCAATTCAAGAGAAGAGAAAAGGTTAAGTTTTTTGAATACAGTGCTTGCATGTTGAAAATACACATACCGTCTATCAATTTCGTTTTTATTTCTTTGCTCAATGAACCCAACTGTAGTTTGCGAATTAAAGTTAATATTATCAGATAATCTTCCATAATAAGCTCCGTATTCAAATAAGTCAGAATTAAATCCATAATTGAAAATATCTGGTCGGAATCCTGCTATAGCTCCCACATAGTTTTTGCCAAAAAACTTATCTACTTGTATACCATCAATGGCACCTACCGAAGATATTTTATTATTTATTCTTCTACCAATGACTAGTGATAAAGTTGGGTCTAAATCATATCTTACCGCTAAATTATATACATTAAATATATTGTCTCTTTTAATTGTATTGCTATTTCCATTGTCAAGATATTGCCTGTAAGTTAAATAGGATTCTATTGAAAACCTCGACTCAGCTATATGGTCTGCATACAATGAAAATCGATATATCAAACGATGTCTGTCATCTCTAATATTAGATAAGGTACTATAACTAGATATAGATGCTCTGCCTCTTATTTTTTGTGAATATCCTGATTTGTATTTTTCCTTTTCATCTATTTTGATGGAATCTTTAGTTTTATTCGATTTATCGACTGCAACAACTGTTCTACTGTTTTTTATGGAATAGTTAAAATAAACAGCATCTCCCTTTTTAATATTACATTCATTAATTGATGTACAAACCACAGAATTAGAAGATTTGTTTTTAACCAATAAGCAAGGAGTTGTTTGGTTCAAAAATTTTAAAGTATCTCCAATCTTAATATTGTCGGTATTCTCGAATTTCACATATATATTCTTCGAAGTTACAAAAGAAACTTTTCCGTTGATTAACTGATCTTTAACTTGTCCAATTGTATTTGAACTACTAATAACCAATAATGATATGAAAATAAATTTATATTTCATATAAAATTAGTCTTTACCATCAGGGTGACATTCCAAACAAGCATTACTCTCATACACATAACCCGAAACTTCACTATGATCATTATTGGTTTTAGAACTATTATGACAAGTAACACAAGAAAATACCGAATAATTACTCGAATTTGTATGACAATCTGAACAATTATTCCATTCGTCTTTATGTTTACCACTATCGATCGGGAAATATTGACCATCATGATCGAATGAGGCCGGAGTCCAGGCAGTTTCCGTGTGACATAAAATACAATCATCAGGAAATTGAGCTCCAATATGATTTGGGTCTGTTGTACTATTATAATCGTCTTGATGGCAACCCACACAGGTATTAGGTGTATTACTAAAATCTCCATTATGACATGCAGCACAATCATCTGCAATATTAGCATGAGCTCCATTTAAAGGATAAATGTCATTGTGATCCCAGTTAGCTGGAGTCCAATTAGGATTTGTTGTATGACATACCACACAATCTGTTGGAAAACCAGCATCATTATGGTTTGGATTTGTACTATTATTATAATCATTTTGGTGACAGGTTACACAATCTGGTGATGCATCAGAGAAATTGCCTGTTGTATGGCATTGGTTGCAATCCTGAATATCATGACCCAGAGTTAATGGGAAAAAATCATGATCAATTGTTGCCGGAGTCCATCCCGGGTCTGTTGTATGGCAAGATGCACAATCCGTTGGAAACCCTGCACTACTATGATATGGATCTGACGTATTATTATAATCATTTTGATGACAGGTCACACAATCTGGTGATAG
>VAPK010565035.1_pt1 | contig 18768 bp, 17 predicted proteins | sample 3395031 | NCBI WGS metagenome assembly VAPK01 (sample SAMN08290443, study PRJNA428436) | hydrothermal vent metagenome | isolation source: Deep-sea hydrothermal vent chimney 1 | place: Pacific Ocean: Juan De Fuca Ridge
ACGCAGAGTACGCAAAGGCGCGGAGACGCAGAGTTCTTATTCATTCGAGCAAACAGATAAAGATAAATACATAATTATATTTGCCTCTTTACATGCTTTATTATCTGCACAGGACAAATATTAAATCACTTTGCGTCTTCGCGCCTTTGCGTTGGATTTTCAGTCGAACAGTTCAACGTACTGCTGCGTTGCTGCGCGTATATCGTCGGCGCCAAATATACCATGTATCACGGCCAGTATGTCGGCCCCGGCTGCAATCAGCGCGCCGCCGTTTTCAGGTGTGATGCCGCCGATGGCGACGATGGGAATGGACAGGCTACATCTGGCCTGTTGCAGAATACCTATCTTAGCCGGCGGCACATCGGGCTTGGTTTGCGAGGGGAAAAAACGGCCGAAGGCGACATAGTCAGCGCCGGCCTTTTCCGCCGCCTGCGCGGACTCAAGGCTGGCATGGCAGGTGACGCCGATGATTTTATCCGTCCCCAGCATTTGTCGGGCGCTGGCAATGTCAGTATCGGACTGGCCAAGGTGGACACCATCGGCACAGACATTTACGGCCAGTGCAGGATCATCGTTAATAATAAAGATCATGCCATGCTGTCTACACAGTTGCGCCAGCGCGCTGGCCTGCTGCTGCCGTTGGGCAGGTTTTGAATCCTTATCACGGTACTGGAGCAGGCGTGCGCCGCCGGCAATGGCCTGTTCAGCCTGTGCCAGTAGATCGGCGCCCATGAGGGCACGATCGGTGATCACATACAGGCCGTGCAGCGTAGTTGTCATTCCGGCTGAAGATGGTCTTCGGCTTCTTCCCTGGCCCAGAACAGGCGGTTGGGAAGATGCTGCCCCATACCCGGTCGCCAGCCGTGTTTCAGGCTTTCCCAGGTATATTCCTGGGCTTCATTGATAGCGGTGAACGGTTCGAGCGCGTGGGCGAGCAGGGCGGCGATACAGGCGCTGAGAGTGCAGCCGGAGCCGTGGTAGCTGTGCGGCAGACGTTGCCAGGAAAATACTTCCTGCAGGCGGTTGCCGCTGTAGAGACGGTTTTCCACATTGGTGGAAGCTTCATCAGCGCCGGTGATCAGAACCACCTCACAGCCGTAGTCCATGATTTCCTGGGCGCAGGCATCCAGGTTGTCGGCTTCAGGGGCCAGCCGTCGTGCTTCATCCGCATTGGGCGTGATGACGTTGGTCAGTGGCAGGAGCAATTCGCAGAGTGCATCTTCGCCGTCGATTTCCATCATCTCGCCACCGCCGCCAGCGCGTAACACGGGGTCAAGGATGACTGGAATCTCCGGGTAATCAAGCAGCAGGCTGTGCAGGCTTTCGATGTGTTCGATACTGCCGAGCATGCCGATCTTGATGCTGCTGACGGGCATGTCTTCCAGCACCGCGCGCGCCTGTTCAATGATAATGCTGTCGGTGGCCTGATAGCGGGACAGGCTTACACTGTCCTGCACAGTCAGCGCGGTGATGATTGGCGTGGGATGACAGCCCATGCTGATAATGGTTTCGATATCGGCCTGTATGCCGGCGCCGCCGGTGCTGTCCAGACCGGAGAAACACATGACGATGGGAAGCTGCGGGTTTTCTGACATTTTCATTTGTCCAGTTCAGATTTTTAGACGTTTCTCATAGCATAGTAACATCCGCCCGATTTGTGTGTGTGCAGATCATGGATAAAGCCTTGTTTAACAGAAACAGGTTGCGCTACTCTGGTATAAAACGCTGAACAGGAGCCTGTCATGGATTTTCGCCCGGCGAATGTGGTATTTCGATTCGATGGTGACAAGCTTTGCCTGTGTCTGCAGGGTGACTGGCGATTGCAGGCCGCCCCCCCGGAATTTGCCGGTTTCACCAGACAACTGAATCAGGACGCAAGGGTTTCCAGGGTTATTTTTAACAGTGACGAACTGGACCACTGGGACAGCGCACTGGTCAGTTATCTTGCCGGTCTGGTGAAACTCTGTCAGCAGCGTCAACTTGAGGTTGATGATACGGGATTGCCGGAAGGCATTCGTCGTCTGTTGAAACTGGCTTTTTCGGCGCCGACACATGAGGCGGCTGCCAGAAAAGATTCGCTTCCAGGCTATCTGTACCAGATTGGCTCTGCCGTGCAGTCATTATGGCTGGGTGCGCCGGCGGCGCTGCACTTTATCGGTGATGTAGTGCTGTCTTTCGGGCGAATTTTACGTGGGCGAGCGAGTTTTTCGCGCCGCGATCTGGCGTTGATTATTCAGGAAGCAGGGCCACAGGCGTTGCCGGTGGTATCGCTGATTTCCTTTCTGGTCGGGCTGATTCTCGCATATATGGGGGCGGTACAGTTACAGCGTTTTGGTGCGCAGATCTATATTGCCGATCTGGTGGGCATTGGCATGGTGCGTGAAGTCGGTGCGCTGATGACCGGGGTGATTATGGCGGGGCGCACCGGCGCCGCCTATGCGGCCCAGCTGGGCAGTATGCAGGTGAATGAGGAGATCGATGCTTTTCGTACACTGGGCATTTCACCGGTTGATTACCTGGTTGCGCCGCGGGTGCTGGGACTGGTGCTGATGCTGCCACTGTTGACGCTCTACTCGGGACTGGCCGGGATCCTGGCGGGGATGCTGGTTTCTTTACTGGCCTATGACGTTAGTATGTTCGAATATTATGAGCAGACTGTGCGGGCACTGGACCTGCGCCATTTCTTCGTCGGCATGAGCAAAGGGCTGGTCTATGGCATTGTGATTGCACTGGCCGGCTGTTTTCGCGGCTTACAATGTGGGCGCAGTACGGCGGCAGTGGGGATTGCCACTACCTCGGCTGTGGTGACCAGTATTGTTTTCATAGTCATTACCGCCTCGGTGATGACGATCATCTTCCAGCAGCTGGGTATCTGAATATATGGGACAGATACAACAGCAGCCGCAAAATGAGGCGCACATTCGGGTGCGAGATCTGAGCATGGCTTACGGGGATTTCGTTGTCCAGCGGGATCTTGGTTTTGATATTCGTCGGGGTGAAATTTTTATTATTATGGGTAGCAGCGGTTGTGGCAAAAGTACCCTGCTACGTCATTTAATTGGTTTGATGCCACCGGCAAGCGGTTCGATCCTGTATGGCGATCTGGATTTCTGGGCATTAGATGAGTCGAAGCGGACACAGATCAAACAGCGTTTTGGTGTCCTATTTCAGCAGGGCGCTTTGTGGTCTTCCATGACCCTGGCGGAAAATATTGCATTGCCATTATTGTTTTATACGAAGCTTGCAGCCAGGGTTATCGATGAGCTGGTTAACCTGAAACTGGCGCTGGTGGGCCTGAGTGGTTTCGGGGATTTTTATCCTTCCGAGATCAGCGGTGGCATGCGCAAGCGAGCGGGACTGGCGCGGGCGATGGCGCTGGATCCGGAAATCCTGTTTTTCGACGAACCCTCGGCCGGACTGGATCCACTCAGTTCGCGGCGGCTGGATGATCTGATCCTTGAACTGCGTGACAGTCTTGGCGCCACCATCGTTGTCGTTACGCATGAGCTTGCCAGTATATTCGCCATCGGTGATGATGCAGTATTCCTTGATACGCAGAGCAAGACCATCATCGCCACGGGCAGGCCGAAAGATCTCGTTAATGCGGAGAATGAAACAGTGCGTAGTTTTCTGACGCGGGGCGAAGCATGAGCAAACGCGCGGATCCAACCCTGATCGGGGCCTTCGTGATTGGTGCGGTGCTGCTTATGGTGCTGGCGATACTGCTGTTTTCCAGTGGCGACCTTTTCATAAAGAAGCCACGACTGGTCATGTATTTTGAAGGCTCGGTGCATGGTTTACAGTCGGGTGCGCCAGTCAGTTTTCGCGGGGTGCGCATCGGTACGGTTACGGAAGTGAAGCTGGCGGTGGATACTCGGGATTACCAGTTTTATATCCCGGTCTATATTGAGATAGATCCCCGGCGTTTGAATGGCACACGGGGTGAGAATTTTTACACCCTGCATGAACATATGGATCTGCAACGGTTGATTAAATTGGGTCTGCGTGCGCAGTTACAGCTGCAGAGCCTGCTGACTGGTCAGCTTTATATCGAACTCGATTTCATGCCGGACAAGCCGGCAAAATTTATTTCGGTGGATCAGGATAAAGACATTGCTGAGATACCGACAGTGTCGAATACGACACAGGAACTGGTTGATGTGCTGAAGGATAATGACATAAATCGTATGGTCAGGGATTTTAGCTCGGCGATTTCTGGATTTAATCAGTTGTTGAATATGCCTGAACTGAAAAAGGTTGTTTACCGGGTTGATCACCTGCTGGCGTTAACAGAAGGCATTGCCGCCAGGCTTGATGCGCAAAGTGCGCCCCTGCTGAATAATTTGAATGCGGTTCTGCTAAAAACGCAGACTGCGCTGGTAGCCGTAGAAAAAGCCGCATTGCGTAGCGATACAGTGCTGGTGTCGGGCGATAGTACTCTGCAGGAGGTGAGTCAGGCTTTTACGCAAATGCAGAAGGTGTTACAGGAAACCCGAGATCTACTGGGCGAAAATTCACAATTGCGCTATGAGCTAACCGTTGCCCTGAAGGAAATTGCTGGCGCAGCGCGTGCTATTCGTAGCATGGCCGATACGCTGGACAGGGAACCCGAGGCATTGTTCAGCGGCAAGTCCAATACAGGAGACAGGTGATGCCCTCTTTGTTTGTGATTGTGTTGATGCTGTCGACTTTGTGGTTAGGCGCCTGTGGCAGCACGCCGCCTTCACATTTTTATCTGCTGACGCCAGTCGCGACTGTTATAGATGCAGGGGATAACCGCACTGCTGATAACAGCAGGAATGTCGGTATTGGCATTGGTCCGCTGCGCTTTCCGGACTATCTTTCTCGCACCGCCATTGTCCGCTACGAAAGTGACGGTCGGGTGGCGATTGCTGAAACCCAACGCTGGGCTGAACCGCTGGAACATAATTTTAGCCGGGTGCTGGTAGAAAATCTTTCCCGCCTGCTACAGTCGGATCAAGTTCTGCGTTATCCCTGGGCGGCCTGGCGCAAGCCCGAGTATCAACTGGTGATGGATGTGATGCGCTTCGAAGCCAACAGCAATGGCGAGGTCGAGCTGATTGTGCAATGGGCCTTGCTGGAAGGTGAAAGTAAAAAACCTCTACTGGAAAAATATTCGCGCTTTGTTCAACCGGCAGGCGAAGATTTTGACAGCATCGTCAGGGCGCATAGTCAGGCGCTGGCGGTATTTAGTCAGGAAGTTGCGACAGTAATCAGGCAGCAGAAACAATAAAAACAGGTTCTTCAGGAAAGTTTGTGGATTATTGCGAAATATCAAAAAGCTATTAACGCAAAAACAGCAGGTATTTATTAATCTCTCTGGGTGTCATCCCCCGTGGTTTGCAGCGAAGCACTATTGTAGGTGTGGCTTCTACCCTTCGGGCACAGGTGAGCCGCACGTGTTTGCCTGAAGGCGAAGCTACAGGCAATGCCCCGTCCACTTGCGCAGGGTAACTTATTCTGGCCATTTTAACAGCTCAGCGGGTTTTGTAACATATCCCGGGGTTTTTATGCTGGTTAGTCCTGGAAGTCTGAAGTTAGGTGGAAAAGGGCAGCAGATTTCCTATTCTTAAATAATGACCTGGCTGGATAAATAAAGGCTATCTGTTTGGCAGGAACAGGTAGCCGTAATTATCCATATGTTGTCTGAAAAAGACTCGAGGGTGTTGCCTTGGAATATAAATACAAAGCCAGCCAGAAAAAGCAGAAACAGAAGGACCGTATATCCATTAACAGTGAGGTCCGATTCCGCGCCCTGGTTGAGGTTACCAGTGACTGGATCTGGGAGCTGGATAAAAATGCTGTGTATACCTATTCAAGTCCAAAGGTCAGGGAGCTTCTGGGCTATGAGCCGGAGGAGGTGATTGGCAAAACGCCATTCGAACTGATGCCGGCTGATGAGGCTGAACGCATGGCAACAGAGTTTGCCGAGATTGCACAGGCGCAACGGGCTTTCAATGGCATAGAGAACATCAACCAGCACCGGGATGGTCACCTGGTTACACTTGAGACGAGTGGTGTGCCCGTGTTTGATGAGCAGGGGGCCTTTTGCGGCTATCGTGGCGTCGATCGTGATATCACTGAGCGCAAACAAAAAGAAGAGGCGCTCGCTCTCAGTCAGCAACGGTTGATCGAGTCACAACATATAGCGCGACTGGGTCACTGGGACTGGGATATTGTCAACGGAGAGTTGAACTGGTCTGATGAACATTACCGCATTTTCGGGCTTGAACCCGGGCAAATAACGCCAGGCTATGAGGCGTTCCTGGATTTTGTTCATCCTGATGATCGGCAAGCGGTGAAGGATGCAGTTGCCGAGGCGATGAGCAGGGGTAATTATAATATGGATCATCGTATCCTTGCTGCGGATGGGGGACTGCGTTATGTGCATGGACAGGGACAGGCGCAATTTGATGATGCGGGCAGGCCGATCCGCATGATGGGCACTATCCAGGATATTACTGAACGTAAACATCTTGAAAACGCGCTGAATACGATTACTGATTTTAATCCATCGACTGAACTTTCTGAATATTATCGCGCCTGTGTTGCGAGTCTTGCGCGTGTCTATAATACCTCATATGCCCTTATCGGCCTGTTCTCTGATGACTCTCGACAATCAATAAGCACCCAGGCCGTATGGGCCAATGGTGAGTTCGTGGATAATTTCGAGTACCCGCTGGAAGGCACGCCATGTGCCGATATTCTCGACATGAAAAAGGAATTGATTCCAGAAAACGCAGCCAGGCTTTATCCTGAAGATACCCTGCTGGTGGATATGCAGGTGGAAAGTTATTTCGGTGCGCCAATGATTTCTGATTCAGGCAACAAGCTGGGCCTGATCTCGGTTCTTGATACCAGACCAATGGAAATAACATCATGGGTGGAGCCGGTCCTGGGTATTTTTGCACATCGCATCGCATCATTTATTGAACATAAACGTGATGAAGAAAAGATCGCGGTTTCTGAAAAGGAATTGCGCAATATTTTCCACAACATGCAGGATACCTATTACCGTATTGATAACGAAGGCAAACTTATTCGCCTGTCAGAATCAGTAAAGCAGCTGTTGGGTTACGAGGTTGATGAGTTGCTGGGGACGAAAATTTCAGATCTCCATGCGGAGCCTGGTCGACGCTTGAAGCTTATCGAACAGATGAAGAAGGTCGAAACAGTCAAAGGCTTTGAAGCCCCGTTGAAACATAAGAATGGCTCTATTATCTGGAGCTCCACCAATTTACATTATTACAGGGATGCAGGCGGCAATATTCTTGGTGTTGAAGGCATGGTCAGAGACATGAGCCAGCATCGTGAGGCTGAGTTGCAGATGCGAAAAATGTCCAGTGCACTGGAGCAGTCTGCAGACATGGTAATGATTACGGACAGCAGGGGAATAGTGGAATACATTAATCCGGCTTTCGAAAATATAACGGGTTACAGTTTTGACGAAGTAGTAGGCGGCCCGTCAAATATTGTGAAGTCAGGCAAGCAGGGTTCTGGATTTTACCATAACCTGTGGCAGACTATTTTGGCGGGTGATGTGTTAAGGGATGTTCTGGTTAATAAAAAAAAGAACGGCGAACTCTATTATGAGGAGAAAACAATTACCCCGGTCAAGAATGCTCAGGGCCAGATAATAAATTTTGTTGCAACCGGACGGGATATTACCTCGCGCATGGAAAACGAGGAGCGCCTTAGTTTTATGGCGCACCATGATGCCCTGACCGAACTGCCCAACCGTACTCTGTTCATGGATCGGTTGAGTCAGTCCCTTGCACATGCAAGGCGTTATTCAAAAAGAGTTGCCGTTTTATTTATCGATCTTGACTGTTTCAAGAATATTAACGATACGCTAGGTCATGATATTGGCGACCAGATGCTTGCGCAACTGGCTGATCGTCTTGGCGTGAGTATTCGCCAGGGTGATACGGTTGCTCGCCTGGGTGGAGACGAGTTTGCTGTTTTACTCAATGATATCGAAAATGAACAGGTTGTATCACAGCTGGCGCAGATGATATTGCTTGCTCTGGAACAACCGCTTGAGGTGGAGGGGCGAGAGCTTTTTATTACCGCAAGTATTGGTATTAGCCTGTTCCCAAATGATGGGGAGGAGCCGGGGACGTTATTGAAAAATGCTGATATCGCCATGTACAAGGCCAAGGATATGGGTAAAAACAATTATCAGTTTTATTCGGTTGATATGAGCGCCAGGGCGTTCCAGCGCCTGAGCATGGAAAACAGTTTGCGCCGTGCGTTGAAGCGTGAAGAATTCAGGCTTTTTTACCAGCCGCAATTTAACATTGAAACAAATGAGATTACGGCTGTGGAGGCATTGATCCGTTGGCAACACCCCGATCTAGGTATGATTCTGCCTAATGACTTCATCCCCCTGCTTGAAGAAACGGGTCTGATTAACCAGGTGGGTTACTGGATTATTTCTACAGCCTGCCGGCAAATTCAGCTCTGGCGTGAGTCGGGATTTTCGAATCTGATAATGTCAGTAAATATTTCAGGCAGGCAGTTCCATGACAAGGATTTTACTGGGAAAATTGAGACGTCGATCAGCGAGACCGGGGGTTCACCATGTATGCTGGAAATGGAAATAACAGAAAGCATCCTGGCGGAGAACCAGCAGCGCACTGTTGTTGCTCTCGAGGCGTTGAAAAAAATGGGTTTCAGAATAACGATTGACGATTTCGGCACTGGCTACTCGTCATTTGCCCATTTGCGTCGCTTCAGGATTGATACACTCAAGGTTGATCAATCCCTTATTCACGATATTACCGATAATCCTGATGATGCGGCAATCACATCGGCGATTATTGCAATGGCTCAAAGCCTGAAACTTAAAGTAATTGCAAAAGGAGTGGAAACACAGCAACAGTTGGCGTTTCTTCGCAAACATGACTGCCATTATGTGCAGGGTTACCTGTTCAGTCGACCTTTGCCAGCTGATGAGCTAACGAGATTACTTATGGCGCAACAGGACAAATTCAATAATAAAGCCAGCCGTTGAGACGAGTACGCATGTTTGAGCCCTGACTCAGCCCAACCTGCCTGGGTTTTCAAAAAATAGATTAAGCCGATTTAGTCGAGAACAGGGCTACTACCTTTGGCCGGCGTTTTTTGCAGTTTGATAAAGGCATGCCTGTTCTGTTTGTGACAATGCTCACAGGCCTGGCGCATTTTGCTAAATGCCTTCTGGAAAGCTGCCCAGTTTTTATTTTCAATCGCATCTTCATAGCCGTTTAAGCCATAGGCAAGAAAATTGGCTGCGGTTTCTCCACGTTTGGGACGGGTGATCATAAGTGTTTTGATCAAGCCTTCCATTTCCTCGAGCTGATATTCAGCAAACGCCCATTTGCCCTGTTTTGCTGCCCAGTACAGATTTTTGTAACGTTCACCCATCTGAAACATGATGTCCGAAGTGCTGGGTATGACTTTTATAATTTTGTTCAGTTTTTCTTTATCGTTGTCAGATTTGCGCCAGTCATCGTTGCTGGCATGGCTGATGGTGGCGCTGAGGGTTAATAAAAGACAGAGGATATATTTCATAACGGTTACCATAAGTTGCTTCAATTTTTTGGGATTTAATTTCCCATAGCTTGCTGTGATTAATATTGAACTGCCAGGACGCCAGCGATACCGAGTTTTAGTAAAATAATTCCTGGCGTACTCTGTACCATAGAACTTCGCTACGCGAGTTTCCCATAGAATCCCTTCGGTTTTATTACGGATTGCCCGATTTTGCAGCACAGGATTCTGGTCATCTTTAGCACTTCCTACGCGTTACTCCGGTTGTCTCCTGGTGGTTTAGATCGTTCATTTGGCTAACTATACTGTTTGCCTGCGACGGGGTTGTTTATTGCCTGGCTTTATGCCGGGTATGTGTTGGCTTCTGGCGGTTACGAATATGGCGCATGCCCCAGATCCAGCTGCCGCTGAAAGCGAGAAACAGCATCAGCACCGCAGCGGCATCCATAACATAGACGCCATATCGTCCGAACAGACGTCCACTGTGCAGATCGAGGACGACCCTTTCAAGAGGCAGACCCTGACCGCGGTACTTTTCCAGTAGACGTTGATGCAGGCTGACGGGAAGATCCTCGCTGTCGATCCAGACGGTAATGGCTTCAGGCGCATCCTGCCAGATGACCAGATCCCGATCGGCGGTATAAACGCCGTGCGCGGCCATCACTGCGACGTGGCCTTCATCGGTCATGCCGATGGCGCTCATGCCGGCAGGGATGCCCTCATTGCCACCGAGTTTTTCAATCAGTTCGCCTTCCGGGGTCAGTAGCCAGACTTCACTCTCCAACGCCAGCACCAGCATGCCTCCATAATACAGAGCACCGAGCAGTTTCTCATGAGTCGCGCCCACATCGATCTGATCCAGAAACAGGCGTTCCCCCCACTGGCTAAGCCAACGGTTTTCTACCTGATAACTGCGAATGCGTGCCGGTGCGCGAATACCATACTGATCCAGTAGCCAGTTATTGCTGACATAGCGCGAATCCAGTTGCAGTTTGCCGGTGTGATTCAGCATTAATCCGGTGATGGCGAGTATCACCACCAGCAGGGCGGCGCTGACACCGATATAGCGGTGCCAGATATACATGGACCTGAGTTTCTTTATGCGAGGTTTTTTGTGGCGGCTCATGCTCTGGGCTTTATGGTTGGGACTGGCGCTGTTGATCCAGATACAGGGACAGTTGGGCGAGTTTGCGTAGTGCGCGCACGGACAGGGTGGCGCCAGAAATGCCGTCGATGCTGTTGCTTAACTGCAAATCTGATTTTAATGTTGCCTGCTGGAACTGACGGGTGAAGAAGTCATGGCGTACTTCATCTCCCCGGCTTTCACGAAAAACCAGGACCCGCAGGCGTTCAATCTGGCCTTCATTGATGACGATGCCAATGGTAATAGGTTGTTCCTTGCCGATTTCCTCCAGCACCCAGGCGCTGCGTGCGCCGCGAGCCCAGTAGCGTACGCGCAGGCGGGAGGGCTTGTGTTGCAGGATCTCCGTGGCGGCCTTGCGGAGATCACCTGTGAGCCAGATCAGGGCGGGTTTGGGCACATCCCCGGCGAAAACTTCACTGAGAAAATCGGCCGGGGTTTGATAGACGCCCTTGGCGGATGCAGCATAGGCACAGCTAATAAAAACAAAAAAAGCCAGCAGCTGGGTATATTTTTTCATAGGTTGTGTCCATCCATAAACAGGGATGATTAACACAGAGAACGCAAAGGCGCAGAGACGCAAAGGAAAAAATCATTAATAATCAAAATCATACGATCTCTGCGTCTTAGCGTTCAATAAATTTTTATAGATGGAAACCAGGTAAAATTAAAAAGCCGGTTTCGCAGGAGCGAAACCGGCGATTATCCATGAAAACAGCTCGTATTAGAACTGGTAACCAATACCAAGGTTAATGCCGTCAAATTCGTTCTTACCGGCCGGTGTGGACTGGTTTTGATAGTCAAATTTCAGCACCACGTCTTCGTGGGGCCAGTAATTGAAACCGATATCGAACTGATTGTACTGCGTATCCGTACCGCTGTTGACCTGGTTGTCCCACTGACTGGTGCGGGTAAAAACGCCGAATTTGGGGTTAAATTTCCAGGATGGCTCCAGATACCAGCCGCGCTGTGTATTTGCACCGACTGAGGTCGGGCCGCTGCCGGACAGGTCCCAGCTTGCATACACGCCGCGCAGCCTGAACTGGCTTACCTGCCAGTCCATATGGGCGGAAACCAGGGTGGCGCCGCCAGCTGTGGCATCGGTACTCTGGGTAACATTGGCCTGTTGCTGGATAGCGGCGCCGATAACCAGTCCGGGCATACCGACCCAGTTCAGGCGCGCGGTAGCGGCCAGATCGGTGGCCGGGGCGTTGCTGACGCCCTGACGACCTTTACGCACGGCATAGTTGCTGCTGCTACTGACCTGCAGGCCAGTATGTACGGCCAGATCATAGCTGAAGCTGTCGGCAAAACGCCCGGTCAGGCTGATGCCACCTTCGCGCCAGGTGGTGGGAATAATGTATTTTTCCACGTTGTTGCGCTCGACGCCGTAGAAAGTGGGCGGCTCGTGGGTTTCGTTGATAATCCCCACTGGCACCAGGAAGATGCCGGCGCGGGCAGCCATGTCTGAATTAAGATCGAATTCGAGGAAGGCCTGTTCGATAGCGACTTCGCCACCATTACTGCCATCGGCGGTATCCTTGACCACGGCGTGTTCTACTTCGAGTTCCGACCAGAAGCGGATTTTGTCGCTGAATTCATGTCCCAGGAACATAATGAAACGATGAAAATCCATTTCCTTCTTGTCGCTGCCGCCGGGTTTTTTGTTGTCCAGGTTGTTGTAATGCAATTCACCATAGCCGCCAATGGTGGTTTTGCCCTTGCCGCCGTGAATGCCAAAGGTGCGGTCACGGAGTGAACTTTCAGATGCCAGAGCATGGCTGTGAACTGCGGCCGCTTCGCCTGCTCCGGCTGTGGAGGAAGGCTCCAGCATTTCGGCGGTCGCATCCAGACGTTCCAGAATAAGTTTGTTCTGGGCCTTGAGCGCGTCGATTTCCTCTCGCAGGGCATCATTATTGTCAGCCAGTACCAGTGATGGCAGGCTGAGCGCGCCCGCAATGATTAAAGAAAGTGTGCATTTACGCATTGTTATAAGCCTCGTCGTTTGTATTTGTGCGCACTATAACAAATATTATTCTTAATGCAAATAATTCTCAATAAGATTTACTATGGAGGGCTGATGTGCCGGAGAATCAACAATGACGGGGTGAGATATTTGTATTTTTTACTCTTTATCCTGTCTATCTGTGGGAGATAATGCCGCGCTCGTTGGCCTCGATAAATTCGATAATATGGGCTACCTCGGACGTTAGAGCTGAGGTCTTCAACTTTTCCAGCGCCTGCTGCAGTTTCATGCCAGACTGGTAAATCACCTGATAGGCCTGTTTGATAGCCTGGCGCTGAGCTGCGCTGAACCCGGCCCGGCGCAGGCCGACGATATTCAGACCAACGGCGTCGGCGCGGTGACCGTCGGCAAGCAGATAAGGCGGCACATCACGGGTGACGCCGGAAACGCCGGAAATCATGCTATAGGCGCCGATACGGCAGAACTGGTGGATCGCGGTTTTGGCGGAAAGAAAAATGTGATCTTCCATTTCTACGTGCCCGGAAAGGGAAGCGGTATTGGCAAAAATGTTGTGGTCGCCAACGATGCAGTCATGACCGACATGACACATGGCCATCATGTAATTATGGCTGCCTATGATGGTGCCATGCTCGGTCTTGATGCCCCGGCTGATGTTGGCGCCCTCTCGGAAACGGTTGTGATCGCCGATGGTCAGAGGTTTGCTTTTTTCCTCAGTGAAGCCCAGATCCTGAGGTTCGCAGCCCAGTACAGCGCCATGATCGACCTGGTTGTGACTGCCCATACGGGTGCCGCTATAAATGCGTACATTACTGCTGATCCGACAGCCTGCGCCGATTTCGACATCCTCTTCGATGATCGTAAAAGGCCCGATTTCCACATCGGCTGCGAGGCGCGCGCCGGGGTCAATGATGGCTGTGGGATGGATCATGCTCACTCTCTTATCAATCGGTTGTCTGTGTTCAGGGGTATCGGTGTTTAAAAGGGTTTCACAATGACCAGAATAATGCAGCCCACCAGGATCAAAACGGGAAACTCATTATACCAGCGATAGAATACATGGCTGTGGCGGTTTCGATCGCGGGCAAAATCTTTTACCAGTTTGCCGCAGTGCAGGTGATAGGCGACGAGAAGACCCACCAGCAGCAGTTTGACGTGCAGCCAGCCGCTGTGACTGTAAGCCGTCCAGCCATAATCAAACAGCAGCCAGAGTCCGAGCAGGATAGTTGCCAGCCCGCCGGGGGTAGTGATGCCGTAATAAAGTTTACGCTCCATGATCTTGAAACGTTCGCGGCTGGGCTGATCGTCGGCAGCGGCGTGATAGACGAACAGGCGCGGCAGATAGAACAGGCCGGCAAACCAGGTGACCATGAAAATGACATGAAAGGCTTTGACCCAGAGCATATGTCAATTCCTGTTTTTGGCAAGATAGGCCTGCGCCAGTGCCTCATAAATTGGCACAGGGCAGACCAGATGGGATACCCCTTTGGCAACCAGTGCGGTGGCCATCAGGGGCAGCAGCATGGATGAATCCGCGTTCATTTCCATGACGATAATGAAGGCGGTAATGGGCGTCTGCACCACACCGGAAAAATAGCCCACCATGCCCAGCATGATCAGCGCCGAGGCGGGTGAGTCGGGCATCAGCAGCGCCAGATCCGCGCCCAGTCCGGCGCCAATGGAAAGCGAGGGGGCGAAAATGCCACCGGGAATACCGCTGAGATAGGAGGCGATGGTTGCCAGCATTTTCAGAAACGGAAAGCCTGGTGAAGGTTCGCCGCCATCGACCAGGTAACGCGCGGCTTCATAACCTGTGCCATAAGTGAGGCCATCACTGCTGATGCCAAACAGGGTGATCAGCAGGCCGCAGACAAAGGCCAGAATCACAGGATGACGCAGGGTCAGAGGGGCGAGCCGGCGTGTTCCCTGGATCAGGCTGGTGCTGAACAGGCCGCCGAGCAGGCCGCCGCCAACACCGCAGATCAATACGGCCAGCCAGGCGGAGGTTAACGGCAGAGCGGCGCTGGATTTACCGAAATAGGTGTAGTCGCCGAGGATGAAAAGTGCAACGATACCGGCCAGTATCACCGAAATAATCAGGGTGGCGCTGTTGCGCTTGTCAAAGGTGCGGCCCATTTCCTCGATAGCGAACATGATTCCCGCCAGTGGCGTGTTGAAGGCGGCGGAAATACCTGCTGCGCCGCCGGCAAGAATCAGCCCGCGGGTCATGTCCTGGCCGCGAAACAGGGCAAGATGGCGCAGGGAATACATAATCGAGGCGCCTACATGCACTGTTGGCCCTTCGCGGCCAATCGAGGCGCCACAGAGCAGGCCGAGACTGGTGAGAAAGATTTTGCCGGCTGCGACTTTCAGGGATAGCACTTTGATCCGCAGGTGGTGCTGACGCATTTCCAGGGCCGCGATGGCCTGAGGAATGCCACTGCCTTCCGTGCCCTCAAAAAAATTATGCGTCAGCCAGGCGATAAATGCCAGACCAAAAGGCGGCAGAGCATAGGTGATATAAGGATAGTTGAGATAAAGCTGGTAAAAATATTCGTCACTGAAATGGCTGAGCATGGCGAAGGCGGCAGCGGTGGCGCCAATCATCAGTGCACCGCCCCAGAAAGTGATGCGCAGGCGCAGTTTACGGGGGGAAAAATATTGCCGTCTGGCGCGTTTAAGATGGTGCCGGTACATGGCTCGTCATTCTAGCATGGTTGGCGTGTAGTTCCCGAAATGCTCTCTAATAAGCAAGTTCATATTTAATATTTTTCACCACAGAGGACACGGAGGTCACAGAGAAAATTTTTTATTTGACCGGATATTATATTCATCACGCTGGATGTAATGCGAACCTGCATAATGACACCTCGTTCGCCTGTGGTGGGGGATTCATTAATTATTCCGAGGCACAAATAATGAATACCCATTTTTCAAGACCGTCGGCAGCAGGGAAGCTGCCGCCGAGCGTACAGGGATGTATTCATAGCGTGTCTTGAAACGTGGGCGCTCATTACTTGTGCCCACGTAGTATCTCTGTGACCTCTGTGGTGAAATTTTTCCTGAATTCACCCGTTGAGAGCGGGTATATGCACCCTTAACTTTAGATAAAAATACCTGGGTAGTGACTGGAGGACTGTTCGAAATAATACCAGTGGATATCGCCCATCATTAGCCACTGCAGCAGAATGAAGCCAGCCAGCCCCAGCAGGGCCATGACGATGGCGGCCAGTATCGCTGAGCCGAAGCCGTCTACCTCAAAGTCTCGCACCATAGCGGCGCTGATCCAGAGTGTGAAGGCGTTGATCACCAGCGCGAACAGGCCGAAGCTCAGGACTGTCAGCGGCAGGGTCAGCAGCCACAGCAGTGGGCGGATAAAGGCGTTAATCAATCCCAGCACCAGCGCCGCCTTTAACAGAGTGGTGGTGGATTTAATCCGGATGCCGGGCACGATTAGACTGGCGATCCAGAGCCCGATAGCGGTGATCAGCCAGATGAAAAGGATACCTGTGAGCATGCGCGGAGTTTCCTGAAAGTGTTGATAATGACCAGGCCATCTTAATACGCGGCTATGAAAATGTCCGCCTGTTTATATATTGATGTGTCTCAATATCTGTCAATAGACAAGCTGCAAACAGTGGCGAAAGTTATTTCCCAGGCTGGTTGTTTCTTGGGAACGGCTATGTAAAAAGCCGGTGATGATTATGCCCATCGGCTGGGAGACTGGGTTGTGGACGGGGCTTATGCGCTGTTCTGGTTACTGATTAACGATGTGGTGAAGATGTGGACTTACTGGGTGCTACCGCGAGGAATTTATGTATGACCAGGAACAGGGGAAAAGATACGAGAGAAAAAGGCAGCCCCTTTTCTTCTGTATCTTTTCCCTGGCCTCAAATCCTGATATAGGTCCAGCCTTCGCGCTGGCGTTTTAATACTTCGCTGAGGGAAGAACGCACTACGGTGGCATTGGGGATCAATTCCAGTTCGACGCCTTTTTCGACCCGCAGGCGTTCGATAGCCTGAGCGCAGGCGGTGACATACAGGTTATCATAACGGCTTTGTAGTTCCTGCAGGCGCAAGGCTGGCGCAGAACCAGATTTGTCTACCAGCTCCAGCCCAGGACCGTTGGCAAGAATCTCGACAAAAACCTTTTCACCATCTTCACGACTGGCTTTGAGCAGGTGCTCGGTTTCTTCCAGCATGATATTTAGCCGGTATTCGTCATTGGTGCTGACCTGGAGCATGATCTTGCGAGCGGCATCGGGGTTGACGGTGGAGGATGGCTGCACCACACGCGCCAGATCCAGCAGACCATTTTTCGGGATTATTTGCTGGTGACCGAACCAGCCCAGCAGGGAGCCGGCAACCACCAGAATACCAGCGGCCATGCTGCGCAGAAGCCAGGGGCGGGATTGCTTGCGTAGTGGTGTCTGGTAGCCAGGGGGTAGTTCGACCGACTGGTAAGTCAGTTTAACCAGATCGTGGGTTTTCTGTAATTCACAGGTGCGTTTGCGCAGCGCTTCATCGCGTCGAAATGCATCATAAATTTGCTGCTTGTCAGCAAGATCCACTTCATTGTCAATAAACGCATTCAGGCGTTCATCAGAAAAATTATCACTCATTTTACTCTCCGCAGAATGGTTGCGTTGTATTCGGCGCTATCGGCGCCCTGGAACAGTTTGCCAGCCAGCGATTTGCGGGCGCGACAGATTCTGCTCATGACGGTGCCGATTGGAATTTCAAGAATATCCGATACTTCGGAATAACTCATGCCTTCAAGATCGATCAGGGTCACTACCTGGCGCTGTCCCTGTGACAGGGTGTCTACCGCTGAATGTACAAAGGTATTCATCTGGTACTGTTCGTGCAGCGTTTCCGGTGTGTGTTCATCAGTAAAGACATAGTCGTCGATGTTTTCCATAATTTTGGTGCGCGACAGGTGATTACGCCAGGTATTGATCAGGATGCGGAAGGCCCAGTTGTCAAACTGCTCGATATTTTTTAGCTGTTTTTCACTTTTGAAAGCCTTGGTCAGGGTTTCCTGAACCAGATCATCGGCGAGATCGCGGCGATGACACCACGAATAGGCAAGTCGGAACAGCCGCGGGCGGATATTTTCCAGTTTGCAGATAAATTCACGATTTTTACCAAACAGTTTGAGATAGGTCATAATTTTATACTTTATATGTCGTTGTGCTGAGTGCAGCTAACTATATTGGCGATAGCTAATATTCAGTTTTGCAACTCTCCCCATAAGGCATGACACAACACCCTTCGAATTATTCCCTGTTTCATAAAAAATTTCATAAAATTTTTTTCGGTATTGTGTCGGGATACTGCTTTTATCCTGTTTGCGGCTGGTGAAAATTAGTAATTTGCTTGAGAAACAGCATGATAGCTTGACTATAACCTGCAGAAATAAAAAGGAGAGTCAGGTTGTTACGGAGTCTGAAAATAAGTGCTCCGAATTCCTGTTTACTTTCGGGGCGGTTTTAGACCTTCGCAGGATGCACTTCGTTTCACTGTCATTCCGGCGAATGCCGGAATCCAGTGAGTCCTTGAGGTGTAACACATGGATTCCGGATCTTCGCTTCTTTTTTAAAAAGTCTGCAGGGTTTTAACTTTGCATGCTGTTAATAATTGCAAGAAAAAATAAATTTACACTTTTCTCTCTCACTCCCAGAGGCATCATATATGGAATGAATGTAAATTTGTTTAGTTATTGTTGGTGGTTGAAAAAATATTTGTTAAGCAGAGGGAATAAAATCAATATCTTTTGTGTTTGTTCTTATCAGCAGGAACTAATATCTGTGGCGTTAAACAGCGATCTTGCGATTGTCGTGAATATACTTTGTTTAAAACAAAGGTTTTTTTGCATGAGGATGTGCATTTTTTCTTAAGATTTAAGAAAGCAAAAGACGTGTGCGTGTTTTTCGTATTTTGCAGAAGACAGGATTCAGGGATAGATGAACGAGATTAATTATTTTTTATAACCAAACGACGGTGGGAGGAATACATGACCACAATCAAGTTGAAGGCAGTCACATTATATACGGTGATTTTAATGTCTTTATTTGGCTTTGCCACA
>VAPK010009904.1_pt1 | contig 18748 bp, 12 predicted proteins | sample 3395031 | NCBI WGS metagenome assembly VAPK01 (sample SAMN08290443, study PRJNA428436) | hydrothermal vent metagenome | isolation source: Deep-sea hydrothermal vent chimney 1 | place: Pacific Ocean: Juan De Fuca Ridge
CCGGCGCCAAACCATCAAAGTCACCCTCAAACCCAGGATTCACCAGCAGCGAATTCGTCGCTGCAGCGCTGGTCGGAGGGGCTAGGACAATGGGTATCGCGGCAGTCAATGCTGCCAGGAGTAAGACCGAGAACAGCATCCTCGAAAAAGCGGACCGTCGATTCCTGTTGGTAGTCATGGCGTCACCATGCCAGAAGATTCGTGAAGTCTTGATGAAGTGGGCCGGGGGCATGTACCCGGGGGTAGGTACCCCCTATCGGAGCCTTCTGGTCCTATGAAATAGTGGTTGGAGATGCGCCCAGAATCGCCTACTTTCCAACATCCCTGGGCCCTCTTTTCCTCTCGGTCACGCGGCAGGCACGGCAGATTGGGTCCACTCTGCAATGGTGTCCCAGTCCCGATAATCACCCTCCTTGACTCCAAGCACGGTGTAGATAGCCTTGGACGCCAGCAGGGTGGCAAATGACATTCGGTCATAGTCCAATACCCCAGCGAACTGGCCAACGCTCAACGGTTTTACTGCCTTCGATGTTGCCGCCACCTTTGCCGCATAGCCATCCGCCTTGGCGCTGGCTTTGGCTGACTCTTCGGACAAGGTCATGCAGGTGAAGAAGTACGAGACCGGGATCTGGCCCAAGACATCTTCGTGTTGCTGCACAAACTTGGTCGCCTCCGACATCCACTTGTCGAACTGGATTGCTCCCCCGACAACGACGGCGGAATATTGACCCAAGTCCTGCACGTCGGCCACTTGCTGCACCTGCACATCGACACCAAGGCGGCAAAGGGTCTGGCCCATGGACTCAGCCACCTCTCCTGTGGTCCCAAATTCACTGGCGTAGGCCACCAAGACACGGGGAGTGTCACCTTTCGCGCTCTGTCCGTCCGCAGCACCGACGCAGTGTGAATCGGGGAAATCTGACTCAGCAGCATCAGTTGGCTGAGGGAAAAAGAACCCCTTGCCCAATGTCCCAAGCGAGCCAGCAACAATTACTGTCCCGGCCAACTTCACCCCGGATCCAGCAAATCGCCGCCGAGTGATTGTGGCACCAGCATCATCGGTCATGGGTTCCATACTCCAGTTGCCGCCGTCGATCGACAGAAGTCCATGAACTCACGAGGTGCCCGACCGAGAGCTCGTTGTACCCCATCTCCGAGGGTGGCATTGCGGCCGTCCAAAACCTCATCGCATAAGTCGGTCAGCATGTTGGCCAGTTCCGGACCAGCAGCCTGGGTGAGTGCATGGCGGTAGTCGTCTGAGCACACCGGTACGTAGCTCACCTCTCGGCCAGAAGCCTCGGCAATCTCACCAACGGCAGCAGCGAAGCTGATCAGGCGAGGCCCGGTCACCTCATAGAGCTGGCCAACGTGACGACCATCGGTCAGGGCAGCCACCGCCACCTCGGCAATGTCATCGGCATCGACAAAGGGCTCGTGGACCTGACCCGCAGGTAGTGCCACCACACCTTCCAACACTGGTTCGAGCAGATGACCCTCGCTGAAGTTTTGGAAGAACCAGCTTGCTCGAACCAGGGTGAACTCCAGGCCTGACTGCCGCACGATGTTCTCACAACGTTCGGCGTTGGCCTCGCCTCGGCCTGACAACAGGACCAGGCGTTTGACTCCGACGGCCCGAGCACACGAAGTCAGTTCTTCGATGGCGGCCGGAGCTTCAGGTACGGCTAGATCTGGGAAGAAGGAAACATAGGCCGACTCGACTCCCTCAAAGACCGCGGGCCAACCCATCGGATCTTCCCAATCAAAAGCGGGATTGGATTGGCGCGATCCATGCCGGACTTCGATTCCCTTTTCGACTAGGAGATCCACGATTCGGCGACCGGTTTTGCCGGTTGAGCCAACTACCAATATGGGAGAAGAGTCCATGCTGTTCACTTTTCTGTGACAGGTGAGGAGACGATCAACTCACCGTGACACCAGCATGACGATGTTCTGCCGGACGACCAATGATCATCGCTCCACGTTTCATTGCTATTCGTCCAACCACGCGGATTCGATGGCTTCGGTGCGAGTCTCAGTCACTGCTGGTTAGAGTGTCGACAGGCCTAGCCAGACTAGGAAGAGGGCTCACCAAAGGCTCAAACGAACGACTGGCCTAGCTATTGTTCCAAACCTTTGTCGCCTGGCCGTAGTTGGTCGACACCGCATCTAGGTCGCCGTCACCATCAACATCGGCAAACGCCAGTCCGTAGCTGGCTGAGGATCCCAGAGTCAGCCCGGAGTCGGTGAAGGTGCCCGAGCCGTTGTTGAGCCATACCTTGTTGGCCTCGCTGTAGTTGGCAAACATGGCATCCAAGTCGCCATCACCGTCGACGTCACCCAGCACCACATACCGGCTGGACCATGAGGCCAACGTCTGCCCAGAGTCGGTGAAGACGCCGGAACCGTTGTTGAGCCAGACCGTGTTTGGCTGTGCCATATTGGCCACTAGGGCATCCATGTCACCATCACCATCAACATCACCCAATGTCACCCCATCGCTGGCCGCAGTGCCAAGTGACTGGCCGGAATCAGTGAAGACGCCAGATCCGTTATTCAGCCACACCTTGTTGGCTTGATTGGTATTGGACACCATGGCATCCAAGTCCCCATCCCCGTCAATATCGCCAAACACCAGACCGCTGCTGCCGGAGCTCCCGAGCATTTGGCCTGAATCGGTGAATGTGCCAGAACCGTTGTTAAGCCAGACCCTGTTGGCTTGACCGGCGTTGGCAAACATGGCATCTAGGTCGCCGTCACCATCAACATCACCGAGCACAACCCCTCGACTCTGATTCGAACCAAGCGACTGGCCGGAATCGGTAAACACCCCTGACCCGTTGTTTAGCCAGACCTTGTTGGTATCGGAATAGTTGGCGATGACAACATCTAGATCACCGTCGCCATCAACGTCCCCTAGCTCGGCTCCGAGGCTCCCCCACAAACCCATTGACTGACCGGAATCAGTAAAGGTTCCCAACCCATTATTCAGTTGCACCTTGTTGGCCTGGCCCGAGTTCAGGACCAACACATCAAGGTCACCATCACCATCCAGATCTCCGCTGACGACGGCTTGTCCTCGATCAGTTCCGAGACTCTGGCCCGAATCAGTAAAGGCGCCGTTGCTGGCGGCCGTCGGACTTGAGTCACAGGCGTCCCCGATACCGTCGAAGTCGGTATCCAACTGATCAATGTTGAACGAAGATGGACAGTTGTCGATCGTGTAGCCGATGGCATCGAAGTCTTCCCCCAAGGCGTTGATCCAGACCTTGTTGGCTTGGTTGTAGTTGGTCACCATCGCATCAAGATCACCGTCACCATCGAGGTCCCCCACGGCTAGGGCCGTACTGGCTGCGGCTCCAAGCGACTGACCAGAATCGGTGAAAGAACCGAGGCTGTCATTGATCCAGATTGTGTTGGTACCTCCAGTGTTGATCACGAATACGTCAAGATCACCGTCACCATCCATGTCGGCCAGTCTTAAGTCAAGACTGTCTGCGGTACCAAGGGTTTGGCCGGAGTCAGCGAAGGTTCCGGATCCATCATTCAGCCAGACTCGATTTGCCTCACCGACGTTGGCGACAACGAGATCAAAGTCACCGTCAGCATCCACATCAGCAGACTTGATCCCACGACTATCCGAGCTTCCGAGGCTCTGCCCAGAATCAGTGAAAACTCCCGAGCCGTCGTTCAACCAGAGCTTGTTCGGGGAGGTCACGTCGTTTGCTACGACGGCATCAATGTCCCCGTCATCATCGAAATCGGCAAACGCGATATCACGACTCTTGAGAGACCCAAGTGACTGGCCCGAGTTCGTGAAGACACCCGAGCCATCATTTAGCCAGAGCTCATTGGCCGAAGTGGAATAGTTGGCAATCATGACATCCAAGTCACCGTCACCATCCACATCAGCAATCCCGAGTCCCCGGCTATTGGCAGTACCAAGTGACTGGCCCGAGTCAGAAAAACCACCAGATCCATTGTTCAGCCAAACCTTGTTGGCCTGGCCATAGTTGACCACAAACGCATCCAAGTCCCCATCGCCGTCAACATCAATGAGGTTCGTTCCCAAGCTGTTGGCAGTCCCCAATGATTGACCCGAGTCAGAAAAACCACCAGACCCATTGTTCAGCCAAACCTTGTTGGCCTGGCCATAGTTGACCACAAACGCATCCAAGTCCCCATCGCCGTCAACGTCTCCAAAGCTGGTGTCTTGGCTGTTCTGACCACCGAGTGATTGACCGCTATCTTCAAGCAGCCCCGTACTCGCTACCGTCGGGGTTGCATCGCAGGCATCGCCAGAGCCATCGACGTCGGTGTCGAACTGATCGATATTGAAGGCAGTCGGACAGTTGTCGCCAACAAAGGCAACGGCGTCGGAATCTTCGACCATGTCATTCAGCCAAACGCGGTCGGAGCCTCCATCGTCAGCCCACATCGCATCGAGATCACCGTCACCATCCAGATCACCAAGGGCCACTCCATAGCTGGGTCCACTACCCAACGACTGGCCCGAAGCCGTGAACACCGCGGCCCCATCATTTAGCCACAGCTCATTTGAGGCCCCGTCAGTGGCAGTCATGGCGTCCAGGTCACCGTCACCATCAATGTCACCGAAAGCGAGACCGGTTCTAAACGAGCTGCCAAGCACTTGTCCAGAATCAGCAAAGGTCCCAGAACCATTGTTGAGCCAGACCTTGTTGGCCTGGTTGGCATTGTTGAACATGAGGTCAGGATCGCCATCAGCATCAAGGTCGCCGATGGCAAGGCCACGACTGCTGCTATTTCCGAGACTCTGTCCGAAAGCAAAGACCCCCGAACCATTGTTCATCCAGACCACATTGGCCTGACCCTCGTTGGCCACAACAGCGTCAAGATCGCCATCTGCATCCACATCGGAGAACTCAACACCACGACCATTGCTCGCACCCAGCGCCTGTCCAGAATCAGAGAATGCTCCAGACCCATCGTTGAGCCACACTCGGTCAGAGTTGCCGGCGTAGTTGGTAACCATGGCATCGAGGTCACCATCACTGTCAACATCACCCAGCGCCACATTAGTGCTGGTCGAGAAACCCAGCGACTGGCCAGAGTCAGAGAAGGAGGCCGAGCCATTGTTCAGCCAAACCTTGTTGCCTTGCCCATAGTTGGCGACAAATGCGTCCAGGTCGCCGTCCCCGTCAACATCACCCAGAGTCATACCAATTCCGGTGAAGGCACCGAGCGATTGTCCGGAGTCAGTCAACACACCGGCTCCGTCGTTCAGCCAGACTCGATTGCCCTCACCCTGGTTGACGACCATGGCATCAAGGTCGCCATCACCGTCAAGATCACCAAATTGGATCGCCCGTCCAAGGTCGGTACGCAGGCTTTGTCCCGAGTCACTGAAGACACCAGAGCTGGCACTCGTTGGGCTGACATCACAAGCATCGCCGGTCCCATCTGCGTCGGTATCGAACTGATCGATATTGAAAGCGGCTGGACAGTTGTCGACTGCGTAAGAGATGGCGTCGTTGTCCTCAAGAAGGCCGTTGAGCCACACCTTGTTGGCCTGGCTGTAGTTGGCCACCATGACATCCAGGTCACCATCACTATCGAGATCGCCCAGCGATAGCCCTCGGCTGCCTGAAGCACCAAGCAACTGACCAGAATCGGAGAACAAACCTGAACCATTGTTCAACCAGACCACATTCGCACCTTGATTTGCGACCATCGCATCCAGATCGCCGTCACCATCAAGATCACCCAACTCCACCCCATGACTGGCGCTAGAACCCAACGCCAGACCAGAATCAACAAAGGCCCCCGAACCACCATTTAGCCATATCTTGTTCGCTTGGTTGAAGTTCGCCACCATCGCATCCAGATCGCCGTCACCATCAAGATCACCCAACTCCACCCCATAGCTCGCGCTAGAACCCAACGCCAGACCAGAATCAACGAAGATCCCCGAACCGTTGTTCAGCCAAACCCTGTTGGCCTGGCCATTGTTCGCCACCATCGCATCCAGGTCGCCGTCACCATCAAGATCACCAAGCGACACGCCACGACTCGCGCTAGTACCCAACGCCTGACCAGAATCAACAAAGACCCCCGAACCATTGTTCAACCAAACCCTGTCGGCCTGGCCATTGTTCGCCACCACCGCATCCAGATCACCGTCACCATCAAGATCACCCAACTCCACCCCATAGCTCGCGCTAGTACCCAACGCCAGACCAGAATCAACAAAGACCCCCGAACCACCATTTAGCCATATCTTGTTGGCCTGATTGGCGTTGAGCACCACCGCATCCAGATCGCCGTCACCATCAACATCGCCCAACTCCACCCCTGTACTGGTCGAAGTAGCCAGAGACTGCCCACTGTCGACGAACTCACCCGAACTCACTGCTGTTGGGCTTGGGTCGCATGGGTCACCGGTTCCATCAGAATCAGTGTCGAACTGGTTGATATTGAAGTCCACAGGGCAATTGTCGCTGGCAAAGGAAACCGCGTCGAAGTCCTCTGCCAGGTCGTTGAGCCAAACCATGTTGGCCTGGTTGGCGTTGGCAAAGAACGCGTCAAGATCGCTGTCACCATCTAGATCACCAAGGGCAAGACCAAACGACTCAGAGGAACCGAGTGACTGACTTGAATCAGTGAAGACACCCGAACCGTCGTTGAGCCAAACCTTGTTCCCCTGGTTGTAGTTGGCCACGACAACATCCAGGTCACCGTCACCATCAATGTCGCCAAACTCTTCCTCAGTGCTGACGGAGGATCCGATCACTTGACCTGAGTCGGTGAATACGCCCGTCCCATCATTGATCCACAGCTCATTGGCCCCGTAGTTAGAGACAAAGACGTCAAGATCACCGTCACCTTCGACATCGGCAAGTTCAACCGACCGGCTGTTTGCCGAACCAAGCGACTGACCCGAATCGGTGAACACCCCCAACCCGTTGTTCAGCCAAACCTTGTTCGGCTGACCGAAGTTTGCCGTTGCCGCATCCAGGTCACCATCACCATCGATATCGCCCAGGATCAGGCCGATCGTCAGGGAAGAACCGAGTGACTGACCCGAATCAGTGAACACCCCTAACCCATCGTTGAGCCAAACCTTGTTCGCCAAGTTGTAGTTGGCCACGATGACATCCAGGTCACCATCACCGTCAACGTCGCCAAACACTGATCGGTAGCTTGTTGCCGACCCAAGCGACTGTCCAGAGTCGGTGAAAACTCCCAAACCATTATTCAACCAAACCTTGTTGGCTTGCCCATAGTTGGTGACGAAGGCATCGAGGTCACCATCCTTGTCAATATCGGCGAAGTCAACCCCCACACTGGCGAACGTCCCGAGCGACTGACCCGCCCCGACAAACAATCCGGCCCCATCATTCAACCAGACCTCGTTGGGCCCCGAGAAGACGGTGTTCATGGCATCTAGGTCGCCATCGCCGTCCAGATCGCCAAGCGCAATGTCCCTGCTATCGGATGAACCAAGGCTCTGCCCATTGTTGGTAAGGAGTCCCGAGCTGACTCCTGTTGGGCTGAGATCACAAGGATCACCGGTTCCATCCGAATCACTATCGAACTGGTTGACGTTGAACAAGGCCGGACAGTTGTCAGCGGCAGGCAAGAAAGCGTCATAGTCCTCGCCCCAGGCACTGACCTCGGTGCTATTAACACTCTCCCAGTTGTTGGCGTAGGCCCGGATCACGTAGAAGAACTGTCCAACGGCTGGGTCATCGTCATAACTCACCGTTGCTCGGGGACTGATCTGGGCAACCTGGCTATACGGACCTCCCTGAGCGGCAGAGCGGTAGACCCGATGTCCATCGGCATAGAGGTCACTGGTTGCGGACCAGTCCAGGGTGATGGTGGCCCCTTCCGTGGCCGACAGACCAGTCGCAGCCTGCAAAACATCGGCCTCAAAGCCGTTGCCCCCGTTGCCAGTGGAGCGGCTAAACACAGACGGGGAGGCGGTCACCAAAACCGCAAAAACGGCCACCACTGTTCCCGCCGCCATGCCGACCGCAGCTGCCTGCCTATGATCTTGCTGACTCTTCGATCCCTGCGAAAGACCTTCGGGAAAATCGCTCGGAGCCGACTTGTCATCCGGTGGCTGGGCCCTCGCCCGCCACGGGTCGAACTCATCCAACATTGCCCAACGCGAGATCCAGACCGCCAGAGCAAAGGTGATCGATGCCGCGGCGAATTTCAGCCATTCGCCGCCTTCAACCCATACGAGAGGTCGACCAACAAAGGGGATAAGAATCCTCCCAACACCATGGATGGACTCCTGAGGTACTGGCGTTGAGTCAATCCGGCGAGTGGCATCTCCCATGGTGACGAAGTCGCCTTCTGGCGTCTTGTCAACAATCCGGTGGGTGATGCTGCCTTCGCCTGCCGGATTGTCAAACACAACAACCATGCCCGGAGCAAGTTGTTCAAGGTCAGGTCGCTCACTCAGGACAATGTCACCAGTGTCGATGGCCGGTGACATTGAGCCAGACACAATCACGACCGGAGTCCATCCCCGAACCAGGGGCAGCACACTCACCCAGAGCAGCAGATACGCAACTCCGCAGATAACGCCAAGGGCGCCAAGGCCGCTAGCGAAGCGGGCCCCAACTGCTACTCGAGACATCGGATGTCAGCCATAGGCTTGGACCGGTCCGCCGACCCTAGTTCTGGGTCTCCCAGTTCAGGATGAAGGTCGTGACCGATTGGCCTTGCTGAGCATTGGGGGTCAATGCATCAAGCTCGACCGTCACCCGATAGGTCTTCGAAACAGGAGTGCTGGATGGATCCCACACGCCAGCACCATTGCCGTAGTTCGTGTGGTTGGTATCAAAGGTATTGAGCGCCATGCTGGACACGATCGTGTTCTCAGTGACAAAGCCCGTGCAGTCACCGAAGGAGCCGCCGGTTCCTTCTTCGACTGTCAGGTTCAAGAAGGTCGCCAGGGTGCCCGAGTCGGTATAACCACCGGAGTACAGCTTGACGGCGGAGGTGTCGGGCACACTGCCCTGATACGTCACGACAATACAATCGACCGCAGTCTGGCCAGGCTCCATATTGGTGACGTTGAACATGGCTGAGGCTGCATCGTCATCAACCAGATCAACTGAACCAACCACGAAGGCGTTGCCAGTGTTTTGGGTCACGTCGGTGAATGCTGCCGTCGAGCTTCTTACGACGAGAATACTGACAACGGCCAACGCTAACAAAGCCGCAGCGATGCGCAGCATGACAGCAAAGCTAGAGCTTGCCTGCCCGGTCACTGCGTCAGTTTGGGTGTTGCTGGTCATAGGTCGCCTCGTTAGTTCGGCAAAACACCAGTCTTCGCTGGTTCCATGAGACTCGACCAGCGCATGGGGCACAGAATGGGTCCAACGACCCATTCTGTGGGCGAGGGAGGGTCCAGTCTCTGGCGACTCGAGACAGCACCTCCGAGACCTGAACGAAGCAGGTACATCGGCAGGCAAACACAGTACGATGTCGACTTCATGTTCGCATCGAACACATCGCGCGAGAACTTCGTCGACATTGAGGTGCAGGGATGGGCCTGGCTGGTGCTGGGTGGAACCATCGTTCTCATGCTTGGCATCGACCTTTTCCGCCACCGCGAGGATCGCGAACCAACCATCCGCGGAGCCGTACTCGAATCTAGTTTCTGGGTGGCCTGCGGCCTGGGCTTTGGCCTATTTATCGCCGCAGTCTGGGGCAGGGAAGCATTCGGTGAGTACATCTCCGGGTACGTCATCGAGAAATCACTGAGCATCGACAACGTCTTTGTCTGGGCTCTGATCTTCAGCACCATGCGAACCCCATTGCGCTACCAACACCGAGTCTTGTTCTGGGGCATCTTCGGAGCCCTCGTCCTACGCGCCCTCTTTATCGGCATTGGATCGGCCCTCATCTCCCGCTTTGTTTGGGTTCTCGTACTGTTTGGGATCTTCCTCATCTTCACCGGAATCAAGGTCATCAGACACCGAGACGATGAGGGGGACGCCACAACAACGACCGGGCTTGGCCTGCTGAAACGAATCATGCCAATCTCCGAAGAGTTCGACGGCCACAACTTCTTCACCAAGCTCAACGGGAAACGAGCCGCCACTCCCCTCTTCGCCGCCCTGGTCGTGATCGAGTTCAGCGATGTCATCTTCGCCGTCGACTCGGTGCCAGCCGTCTTAGCCGTCTCCAACGAGACTTACCTGGTGTTCGCCTCCAACGCTTTCGCCATCCTTGGTCTGCGGGCCATGTACTTCGTGTTGGCCGGCGCTCGCGAGCGCTTCCACTACTTGTCTCATGGATTGGGAGCCATCCTGACCTTTGTTGGCATCAAGATGGTTATCTCTCCCTGGTATCACCTGGACACCTTCCTCTCTCTCGGTGTCATCATCGGGCTCCTGACCTTGGCCGTCGGCTTCAGCGAATACCGAGCCCGTACCCTGGGGCTATAGGCCAACACATTGGGGCTTCTTTGCCCCTACTGGGATTTGGATCACCGGTCTATCAACCGACTAGCTGGCCAAATCGAGCACTATCGATGTTGCCGCCAGACAAGATCACTCCGACTCTTTGACCTTCGACATCGATCCGCCCGGCCATCAGGGCAGCCAAAGCGCTCGCCCCACTGGGCTCAAGCACCACCTTCATCCGCTCGAAAGCAAAACGCATTGCTTCGACAATCTCCTCATCGGAGACCACAACAATGCCATCGACAAGCTGACTCATGACCGCGAAGGTCTTCGCACCTGCTGCCGTTGTTTGCTGACCATCAGCAATGGTCTTTGGAGTCTTGATGCTCACAATCTTGCCCAGACTTAATGACTGGCGCACGTCGTCGCCAGTCTCGGGTTCTACCCCGATCACTCGAGTTTGATGCTCCTGGGCCTTGGCCACGATCGAGCAACCCGAGATCAAACCCCCTCCACCAACTGGGACCAGAAGGGTGTCAAGTTCACCGACCTCATCGAAGAGTTCGAGAGCAGTCGTACCTTGCCCAGCAATCACATCCCAATGATCAAAGGGAGGGATAAGAACCATTTCCCGACCCTCGGCCAATGCTTCGGCAATGGCATTGCGGTCCTGTCGGTAGCGGTCATAAAGAACCACCTCGGCGCCATAACCCCGAGTGGCCTCGATCTTTAGCGGCGGAGCATCTTCGGGCATGACAATGACGGCGGGCACATCGTGCAGAGAAGCAGCCAGCGCAATCGCTTGAGCGTGATTGCCCGATGAATAGGTCAGCACTCCAGCTGAGCACATCTCACGCGACAAGGCGGCAACTGCGTTGAAGGCTCCTCGAAACTTGAAGGCCCCGATTCTTTGGAAGCACTCAGCCTTGGCGAATACCGTGGCTTCCACCCGCTTGTCTAACGTTCGGCTTGTGAGCACCGGTGTGCGGTGGGCCACGCCATGCAACCGGTCGGCCGCTCTCTGAACATCGTCCAGGGTTGGAAGCTCGCTCGCCCCACTCACGATTCATCCTGAACTTGCATCTCAACCCCAGTCTTGCCGGGCCTACATGTCATGATCGACGCCACGAAGATGGCAGGTCTCGTTCCATTGCCGAATGGCTCTGGTTTCCCGTTCGTGACCAAGCAGGCAAACCGAGGACGCATCAAGGACAAGATGTTGCCCACCTGATGGGGGCAAGCCAATCCAACGAGCGCCGACGATGCGCAAGAAATGACCATGCGCGAACACCGCGGTTGTTCCACTCGATTCCAGAGCGGACGCAATGATCAGGTCGGCTCGCGCCCCGACCTCTTCCAGCGACTCACCTTCGAATATTTCGTGCGTCCACACCGACCAATCAGGAATGTCTTGACGGGTCTCGCTGGTTTTGATTCCTTCGTAAACGCCATAGTCCCACTCAACTGCGGCATCAACGATTTCTGCCTGCTCCAACAACCCTGCCCGCTTGCAAGTTTCAACTGCTCGCACCAGAGGACTGCACAGCACCCGGTCAACCTCGTAGGTGGCCACCATGGCAGCCAACTCATCAGCCTGGTGCTCACCAAGGGAGGTGAGAGGAATATCGGTCAGACCAGTGTGTTTGCCTGAACTGCTCCACTCGGTTTCACCGTGGCGAACGAGCAGCAATCTGCTAGTCAAGGTTTTGGAGTGGGCCTGGACCGGATCTGTTGTCACCTCTGGACCTTAGATGTAGTCCAGACCAGTTCGCCAGCGGTCTCCGAACGAGAGAGGCAAGCCGGACTTCGCTGAGGAGTCTGCTAGCCAAGCAATCCGCTAATCAGGAACTCGACCCGACGATTTGTCTGACGTCCTTCTCGAGTATCATTCGACACGAGGGGCTGAGTCTCGCCTCGACCCTCCGTCGTTAGACGAGAGGGGTCGACACCAAGGGCAACAAGGGCATCAGCCGTCGCTTCAGCTCGCTCGGAAGACAGTCGCAGGTTCAGTGCTTCGTCCCCGATGTCATCGGTGTGACCAATGATGGTCAGAATTGCTTCTTCTCGGGACTTCATGAGTTCGACAGCCAACCCAATGAGAGGCCGATAGTTGTCAGCAACGTTGGAGGCCCCTGTCTGGAACAGAACCGTCTCCGCCACTGTTAGCTGGATCGGAAGACTTGGATCAAAGACGGCATCAGAACTGATCACGAAGTTGTTGATAACCCGGCTCTCACCGACCGCTGCTTCCATCGCGCTCTGAATCATGTTGGATGCGGCATCATCGGGAACCAAGCCTTCGAGATAGATGGTTCCATCTTGCATCACCAGTTGCTGGGTTGCTTCGGCATCAAAAGGTAAGGCCGCTGGCGGATTCTCGGAGAAAATGTACCCAGAAATGAATGGCCAACCCACCACACCGATACCACCCAGGGCGGCAACAAGAACGACCGCAGCCGCCAGCTTGACGATGAAGGACTGTTCGCCGTCACCTTCAGGTTTGGGACTACTTTCTGCCAACGTGACCTCGGCCGCCACATGCTGTTGAGCTGGTTCGAGATCGGGAACAACCAGAGGATTGCTGTCAACCTTTTCACCGACCCATCCGTCGATCACAGTCACGGTGCGTTCCAATCATTCGTGCTCGACCCGCCAATGCTGTGCTCTCGCATCTGGAAGGTCACCCCAAGAGCAAAGACTGAAGAGACCCCGATAGGCGATACACCCTCGATGACCTTGCCGGTTGATCGATCGGTAACGGTGGCCGCCACGGATCCGAGTTCCATAACCAGGTCAATGGACTCAGGAATTGGATGCCCGGACTCGATAGCGACAATTGCTCCTTGAGCGGGCGCGTCCATCGGAGCATCACCCTCATCAACAATTAGAAGGTTCAAGGGTGAGTCAGGCAAGTTTTCAGCATTAGGAAGCGAATCGACCCAAGACCATTCGTTGCGGCTACCGCGAGCCATCGTTCGAAGGCCAACCGCATCTGGGCGAGACATGGTGGCCACACAAAGTGCAACCCATGACACGACCGTCCGAGCAGCCGCACGAGGTCCGACGACGGCCAAGCTCTGAGAAAGTAAGTCGATCTCAAGCGGAGCAGCGGGGATGCTGGCCAGGTTGCTCAACTTCTTCTGGGTAGCCGAATTCAGTTTCGAAAGATCACCAGGCACCACGTAGGGACCGCTGACAAGACCAATAGGAACTCGTCCAAAACCCGGCGTGTTCGGCCCCAAGTTGTGAAATGAGGTTGGTCCAGCAATGGAGCGCCGACTGATTTCCGCGGGTCCTAGTCGGGCTCCCCGACTGGCCTGAAGTGCTTGGGCGTGACCCGTCTTGGCCCAGGCGACTATGGCATCATCCGCACCGCGTCCCTTGCCCGGTTCGGGCATGGCAGGCAACGGTTCCGCTGAGCATTCTTCAACACGGCGAAGTAGCGAAGGTGTTGCAGAAGCGACAACGAAACTCGCACCAGCCACATTCACGATTTGACCGTCACTGATGACCGTCGGCTTCACCACATGTCGGCCATCAACCAACAATCCTTCTGGAGTTGGGGTGATGGTGATTGCACCATCGTTGGTGATCGCCAGACCGAAGCGCGGCACGGTCGGCTGACCCTGCCCCAAGCCGGAGGCTCCTGCACTGTGCCCAAACCGGTAGGACCCAACCGAGAGCGGAAATGATCCGCCAGCATCCAGGCCAGTGATCTGGGTCAGGGAAAGTCCTCGATCAAGGCTGGGGCTGACGAACTCCTCGGAAGAGTCAGATTCCAGCACACTGGCTAGATCTGGGCCAAGTCGTTCTTGTAGTTGTTTGAGGTTGTCCGCGATGTCTGTTCTCATGAGGGTTCTCCCCCGAATATCGGCCGAAGAACACCCACAATTGAGGACTCGGCATCACATTCCAAAGAAACTTGCTTTTCTCCTACTACTCCCGGCTGCTACTTCCGAAAAACAATTCCCGGTGTCAACCGCTCCAACAAGCGCACGGCCGGGCCAGGACCCGTTGTCCGACGTAGGGGCTCGGGAGACTTCGTTCGCACCAGAGAAGTCCCTGCTACCTTGGCCATGATGATCGATAGCAGTGTCATGTTGATGCCCGTCACTTCCATTGCACGACTTGTCGAGCTTGCTCAGATTGCAGAAAGTCTTGGATACTCAAGGGTCTGGGTACCAGACGAAGGACTCGCTTCTCGCGATGTGTTTGTGACCATGGCCGCTATGGCGCAGGCCACGACCACCATCAAGATTGGTACCGGAATTGTCAATCCGTACTCCCGTCACCCGGCCCTCATCGCGTCTGCTATCTCAACCATTGACGAGCTTTCTGGGGGGCGCGCCTTTCTTGGCTACGGCGCTGGCGGTAGCCTGACTTTGAACCCACTCGGCATCGATCGAATTCGGCCTCTGGCCCATGTTCGCGACGCCATCACTGCCACTCGCCAGCTGTTCAACGGCAACACCGTGAGCATGTCTGACACCTTCGTTCTTGATGAGGCTCGGCTCAGCTTTTCCCGACCTGACATGGAGATCTGGTTCGCTGGACGCGGGCCGAAAATGCTGCGACAAGCTGGCGAGCTTGCCGACGGGGTCCTCTTGGAATTCCTGCACAAACCAACGCTTGGTGACTATGTGAATCGGGTCCGAGAGGGTGCAGCGGGGCGTGAAAGACAACCAAGGCTTTGCTACTCGACCATGATTATCACCAATCCGGACAGGATCGAAGAAGTCCGGCCACACATGACCTACCGGTTGGTCGACTCGCCTCCCAAGGTCAAGGAGCTTCTCGGCATCAGCGAATCTGACACCAAGGCCATCGCCGCGGCCATGCATGGCGGATTGCACGAAGCAGCCAAGCTGATACCCGATGAATGGGTGGACCCCTTCGTGATCCGAGGGACAGTCAATGAGTGCGCAGTCGAGCTAACGATACTCATGGATACTCATGGGTTTGATGAGTTCATGCTGGTGGTTGCAGATATGGACGGGGCGGAAGACCTGATGGTCGAAGTGGCCGAGGTCCTAGCAGTGGCCGACCGATGAGCCGTTGGATCGGCAAGCCGCTCAAGCGTCGCGAGGACTACAGTCTGCTGACCGGAGCAAGTGGCTTCATAGCCGACATTGCTCGGCCCGGAACCCTCCATGTCAGCTTTGTTCGAAGCATCGTCGCCCACGCTGACATTACCGACATCGACGTTGACGAGGCGCGCTCAATGCCAGGCATCGTCGCGGTTGTCACCGCGGCTGACTTTCCCAGCCCGCTCGTCGCTCAGCCGAGCACTCACGAGCTCGGTACCCGTCCTACTCCTTACTACGCCCTGGCTCAAGGCACGGTCCGCTATGTGGGCGAGGCCATCGTCGCCGTAGTCGGTGAGACTCCAACGGCAGTCGCTGACGCGATCGAGTTGGTAGTGATTGACTACGCCGAGCGACCGGTCGTGGTTGACGGCCGTCAGGCGGTCAAGGCGAAGTCGGTTCGCGTCTACCCAGAGTGGCCGGACAATACTGCCGGCACCTTCGATGCTGAGATCGGCGATGTCGACGCGGCGATCGTCGACGCCGACGTGGTTGTCAGCAAGCGGCTTGGTATCCAGCGTCAAACCGCCGTTTCCATGGAAACACGCGGTGCCCTCGCTGATTGGGACCAGTACCGAGACGAGCTGGTTCTCACCACCTCAACCCAGAGCCCCCATATTGTTCGCGATTTCTTGGCCGAGGTCACAGGTCTTCCAACCCACAAGATCATCGTGCGGGTACCCGCTGTCGGTGGCGCATTTGGGGCCAAGTTTCACTACTACCCCGAAGAGACAGCTGTCGCTCTCCTATCAATGATGCTGAAACGGCCAGTCATCTGGCTTGAGGCCCGTAGTGAGTCATTCTTGGCGACCGTGCATGCTCGCCAACAGAGTGTCGACGTCACCATTGCTGCCAACCAGGACGGCAAGATCGTCGGTATCTCAGCCGACCTCATTGCTGACATGGGTGCCTACATGCATATGGCCAGCTACGGCCCAGCATGGTTGACCTCGGTCATGATGACCAATGTCTATGAGATCCCGAATGCGCGCGCCCGCCTCAAGGCAGTGGTCACCAACAAGACTCCATCCGGGTCATACCGAGGTTGGGGGCAACCTCAAGCCAACTTCGTGGTGGAACGCATGGTTGACCTGCTAGCAGCAGAACTGTCGATGGATCCCATCGATCTCCGACGCAAGAACTTCATCACCCCGGACAAGTTTCCCTACACCAGCTTGTTCCATACCTACGACAATGGCGACTATGACGCTTGCCTAACCGAGGGGCTCGAAGTCGGTAAATATGAAGAGTGGCGGAGCAAGCAGAAAGAAGCCAAGGACGAGGGACGGCACATTGGTATCGGACTGTCCTTCTATGTCGAGAACACGGCCCTTGGGCCATCCCGACAAATGAATCAAGGAGGCCTCAACCAGGGAGGCTATGACATCTCCAACATCCGGATGGAACCAGATGGAGGAGTCACCGTCTATACCGGCCTCTGCGAGATGGGTCAGGGGTTTACCAATGGACTGGCACAGATGGCAGCGGACACCATTGGTCTGCACCCCGACCAAGTCACCGTCGTTACTGGCGATACCGACAAGTGCCCCTACACCGGGCACGGGACTGGGGCCAGTCGGTCAGCTGCGGTTGGTGGAGCCGCGGTGCGCAAGGCCTCACTGGCTCTTCGGGAGCGAGTCATCACCATCGCCGCCAACATGTTGGAAGCAGCCGAGCAGGACCTCGAGATGGAGGACGGCAAGATCTGGGTGACAGGCAGCCCAACCCAGTCAGTCACCACAGCTGACGTTGGACGAGCTGCGTACTTGCGGGCCATCGACCTGCCCCCTGGGGTTGACCCAGGGCTGGAAGTGATCGAGGTCTTTGACCCCGTCGCCATGGCCTGGCCTTATGGGCTGAACATCGCCGTAGTCGAGGTCGATGTTGAGACCGGCCTGGTCAAGGTTCTTGACTACACCGTCTTCCACGACTGCGGGACGATCCTGAATCCAATGATTGTTGATGGCCAAATACACGGCGGAGTAGCCCAAGGAATCGCGGCAGCGCTGTTCGAAGACCTCAGCTATAGCCCCGAGGGCCAGCCGCTATCGGCCAATCTCATGACCTATCTCGTACCTTCAGCCGTCGAACTGCCCAACGTCAACACTGGCCACACAGTCAGCCCATCGCCAGTCATCCCCGGCGGCATGAAAGGGGTCGGTGAGGCTGGCATCATCGGGCCACCAGCAGCGATCGTGAGTGCCATCGAGGATGCTCTTCGTCCGCTGGACATCACCTTCACCGAGACACCAGTCACCCCACGAAAGATCTTCGAAGCAATAACAGCTGCCAAATTGGCTAGCTGAAACAGGTTGATCTGGGTTAGCCACTGACCCCAAAAACAACTTCGCCCCCATCCTCGCTCACAGGAGCGATCGATGGGGACGAAGCCAGCCCGAACTGGTGGAGCAGCTCGTGCAGTTCTTACTTCAGAAGGCTGGACTAGCCAGGACCAAGGCTTCGGAAAGACTTGGGCAAGAGAGCCCGAACCTTAGAGATCGCCGTATTGATGGCTGGTGTCGCAGGATGGGCTCGAGACAGGGTGAGCAACGCCATTGGACGGTTACTCACGTCGAATGGCCACAACGAAACGCGAGTTCCGGCACTATCAATCAGGGTAATCACGTAGGGATCCCCAATCGCAACGAAGCCGGGAGCACGCTCACACGCCCGGGCCAACAGAACCGAGAAGGCAGCAAGCGCATCGTCAGCAACACCGGCCGAGACGATTTGTAGACCAGCATCATCAACCACCGTGGCGGCGAACGTATCTTCGTTCAAGAGATTGTTAACAGCCTCTTGCAACGACTTGGCGTTGTCGCGGGCAGCGGCATCGTGACCAAGGGGTGAGAGGTCTTCGACCACAGCCTTCGTGCTGAGTTCCTCTTGAAGTGTGTCAACTTCCCGACGCAAGCGGTCGGCTTCGCCACCCTTGACCTTGGCCTGGCGATAGTCGGTACGCATGATTTCCACGCCATCCAACCGCAAGTTCAATGTCGCCAGTTCCTGAACCTTGATACCAACGTCATCTTTCAGGTCGTTGATCTTCTGCTTCTGGTTTGCCTTGTCATCGCTCAAGACGATGACCTGAGACTCCAGATCAGATGCAAGGAGGACCGCTTCGGCCGCACTCTTTGAGGCCCCACGAGTCGACCAGCGCCCAAGCAAGTAGCCAGCAACGAGGAGCACAAGCGCCCCGCCAATCCCTATGAATGTGTTTGTCATCTCAGTCCTAAGTTTCCTTGTTCGAGACCGGTA
>VAPK010712907.1_pt1 | contig 18740 bp, 16 predicted proteins | sample 3395031 | NCBI WGS metagenome assembly VAPK01 (sample SAMN08290443, study PRJNA428436) | hydrothermal vent metagenome | isolation source: Deep-sea hydrothermal vent chimney 1 | place: Pacific Ocean: Juan De Fuca Ridge
ATTAACCCATTAACCCATTAACCTACTATTATCGTCATTCCCGCGGAGGCGGGAATCTAGGACATAGATAAACAGCCTTATTTTATTCTTTCTGGATTCCCGCCTCCGCGGGAATGACAGCCTAAAAGCCAAATAACTCTGCCAATTTTTCACCCGGCTCATCTACCACCATAAATGCTTCACCCACTAAGAAAGCATTTACATTATTATCCCGCATAAGTGTAATGTCATCTGCCGTATGGATGCCACTCTCAGTAACCACTATTTTACCTTCTGGAATATTTTTTAATAAACTTAAAGTTGTATCTAAACTTGTTTCAAAAGTACGTAAGTTTCGGTTGTTAATGCCTATCAGAGTCAAATCCAGTTTTAAAGCACGGTCTAATTCTTCTGTGTCGTGTACTTCAACCAGTACGTCTAAATTTAATTCTGTGGCTAAGGCAGATAAAGATTGTAATTGTTTGTCTGTTAAGCAGGCCACGATTAATAAAATACAATCTGCACTCATGGCGCGAGCTTCATAAACCTGATAGGGATCGATAATAAATTCTTTACGCAATATGGGCAAATCACAGGCAGCACGCGCTTGTTTTAAATATTCGTCACTGCCTTGGAAAAAGTCCACATCGGTTAATACTGACAAACAACAAGCCCCACCTTTCTCATACGAGGCGGCAATGTCTGCTGGTATAAAGTTTTCTCGCATCACTCCTTTACTCGGTGAAGCTTTTTTAATTTCTGAAATAACGGCTGCTTCACCTGCTTTAATCTTAGTTTGAATTGCATTGACAAAGCCACGAACGGGGGATGCTTGCTGCACGGCTTGTTTTATTTGTTCCAAAGAAACCACAGATAAGCGTTCGGTAATTTCTTCTTTTTTACGTTGGATAATTTTTTTTAAAATGTCAGGGGGATTATTCATAATAGTTTAAAATATTTTTATTAAAATGATTGGGATAACTCGACCAAAGCTGCCAGTTTTTCTTTTGCTGCACCTGATGCAATAACTTCATCTGCTTTTTTAATGCCATCGTCCAATGTTGCAACCAAGTCTGCAGCATAAATGGCTGCGCCAGAATTAAGTACCACAATATCACGCGCTGCACCGGGCTTGTTGTTTAGAACATCTTCAATCACTTTTAATGATCCTGCCGCGCTATCAACCGCAAGGCAGGCAATATCGCTGGATTCAAAACCAAATTGCTCAGGTGTAATGCTATATGACGTTACCTTGCCATCTTTTAGTTCAGCAACGCGCGTTGTTGCACCAATGCTGATTTCGTCCATGCCGTCTTTTGAATGAACGACGAGAACATGGTTGCTACCTAGCTTAGTTAATACTTCAGCTAGCGGTTCAATCAAATCGTCAGAAAAAACACCGAGCAACTGATTGGGGGCCGCGGCCGGATTGGTTAATGGCCCAAGGATATTAAAAATAGTTCGTACTGCCATTTCTTTACGCGGGCCAATCGCATGTTTCATTGCGCTGTGGTGCAACGGCGCAAACATAAAACCCACACCAATTTGTTCAATACACTGTGCTACTTGTTCGGGGGTTAGATTTAGATTAACACCGGCGGCTTCTAATAAATCGGCACTGCCGGACTTACTCGAAACTGAACGATTACCATGCTTGGCCACCGTACCTCCGGCAGCCGCAACCACAAAAGTACAGGCCGTTGAAATATTAAAGGTGTTAGAACCATCGCCGCCCGTGCCAACGATATCGACAATGTGATCGCCGCTAACTTTTACACCCGAAGCCAGTTCGCGCATCACGGTTGCTGCGGCAGCAATTTCGTCTACCGTTTCACCTTTCATGCGTAAACCAATTAAGAAGCCACCTATTTGTGCGGGTGTGGCTTCGCCGGTCATGATGATATGCATGACCTGATTCATTTCGTCACTGTTTAGATTTTTATTTTCTAATACACGTTGAATGGCTTGTTGTATGTTCATACTATTTACCTAACTAAAAAAACTCTCGTCATTGCGAGCGATAGCGCGGCAATCTTGTAACGGAATGCTTCATATCAGCAAGATTACCGCGCTATCACTCGCAATGACCACATTTAATTTATTTATTCTCTAAAAAATTCTTTAGCATAGCGTGCCCATGCTCAGTCAATATTGATTCAGGATGGAACTGTATGCCCTGAATCGGATACTCTTTATGTTGTATTCCCATAATTTCATCGACACTGCCATCGGCATTTTCTGTCCATGACGTGACTTCCAGACAATCTGGCAAACTATTTTGTTCAATCACTAACGAGTGGTATCGGGTTGCTTCAAACGGATTATTTAAACCCTTAAACACACCTTTGTCTGCATGATAAATCATGGAGGTTTTACCGTGCATAATTTGTTTGGCATGAATAATCTTTCCACCAAAGGCCTGACCAATACTTTGATGCCCTAAACAAACGCCCAGTATCGGTTTTTTACCTGCAAAGTGTTTTATTGCTTCAACAGAGACGCCGGCTTCATTCGGTGTACAAGGGCCAGGCGAAATAACCAGCTGTTCTGGATCCAGTTTTTCTATTTCAGCTATCGTAATCTGATCATTACGTATGACTTTTGCTTCGGCACCCAACTCGCCAAAGTATTGCACTAAGTTATAAGTAAACGAATCATAGTTATCGATCATTAATAACATTATTTATGCGCTCCATCCAAACCGGCGGCAGCTTGTTCAACCGCTTTAAATACAGCACGGCCTTTATTCATGGTTTCATCCCATTCACTTTGTGGCACAGAATCATAAACCACACCAGCACCGGCCTGTATATGCAAAACATTATCTTTTATTACTGCAGTTCGAATTGCAATGGCTGTATCCATATTGCCATTCCATGACAAATACCCTACCGCTCCACCGTACACGCCGCGTTTTACTGGTTCGAGTTCATCAATAATTTCCATGGCACGAATTTTAGGCGCACCGGATAAAGTGCCTGCCGGAAAGGTTGCACGCAGAGTATCCATTGCCGACATATCAGGTTTTATCTTGCCGGTTACATTCGACACAATATGCATAACATGTGAATAACGCTCAATAAGCATTTTTTCAGTCACTTCTACTGTGCCGGTTTGTGCAATACGACCAACATCATTGCGGCCTAAATCAATCAACATTAAGTGTTCGGCGATTTCTTTTGGATCGTTTAATAAGTCCTGTTCAAGTTGTTTGTCTTGCTCCGATGTTGCTCCTCGCGGACGGGTTCCGGCTATCGGTCGTACCGTGACCATTTCGTCTTCAACTTGAACCAATATTTCAGGTGATGAGCCGACGATATAAAAATCACCCAGATCCAGATAATACATATAAGGTGAAGGATTTAAACTGCGTAATGAACGATACAAATCCAGAGGAGGTGCAGAGTAAGGAATTGACATGCGCTGAGATAACACCACTTGCATCACGTCACCTTCAACAATATAGTCTTTAGCTTTAAGGACGGCCTGTTTAAATTTTTCTTCGGTAAAGCCGGATACAAAATCAGACTCTTTGACCACAGAAGGTCTGGCTAACGGTGTGCGAGGCACGGCATCTTGTAATTGTGCAATCAATTCATTCAGGCGAATGCAGCCCTTTTTATAGGCGTTCTCATTTTCCGGGTTGGCATAGTGTATTAAAAATAATTTACCAGCCAGATTATCAAACACCAATACTTCATCGGATACCATTAATAAAATATCAGGGACATTCAGCGGATCATCGTTAGGACATTGACCTAATCGCGGTTCGATATAACGAATGGTATCGTAACCAAAGTAACCGACCAAACCACCGGTAAATCTTGGTAGGTCAGATAACTCGGCCACTTTAAATTCTTTGTGGAAGTCTTCTATCCATTGAAGAGGGTCATTTGATTCGATGGTTTCAACACATTCTCCCTCTGCAAAAATATTAACCTGATTAGCAAAAATTCTTATCTGTTTTTTACACGGTAAACCAATAATCGAGTAACGACCAAATTTTTCGCCACCTTGTACCGACTCGAATAAATACGAGTACGGGCCGTTGGCTAATTTAAGATAAGTACTTAAGGGGGTATCTAAATCGGCAAGTACCTGACGTACCAGAGGGATGCGATTAAAACCTTGTTGAGCAAGGTCGGTAAAAATGGATTCTGTTATTAGTTGATGTTCCATTATGTTGAAATCCTAAATGAAAATAGTGATACATAAAAAATATTGGTCGTTAGCGTGTGTCTCGCCAATACTCGTTATTATGTAAATATTTAATCTTCATTTTCTTCAACTTGATTTTTTAATTTATAGTGCTTCAAGTAAACCTTGTAATTCAACCATGCTGTCAATCACCGCATCGGGGTTTGATTCACGAATATCCACGCCATGATTATAACCATACGACATACATACTATCTGAAAGCCTGCTGCGCGGGAAGCTTTAACGTCACTCACTGAATCACCCAGCATCATCGCATTTTCAGGTTGAACCTTAAAATACTCCGCACCGTGTAATAAAGGCATTGGATCGGGCTTTTTCTTTGCTAGCGTGTCGCCACTAATGACGATTTTAAATATATCAAAAATACCCAAGTCTTTTAACAACGGCAAAGTAAATTGTGCTGCTTTATTAGTAACACAACCCAGCTTAATCCCAGAAGCTTCTAAATACGCAAGCCCCTCAGCCACTCCCGGATACAATACGCTACGCTTACTGGTGTTTTCTGCGTAAAGATCCATAAAGATGGGGTAGGCTTTTTCAAATAATGCGTCATCTGGTTCACCGTCTAGCTGGCCAATGAGTGCGCGGCGCGTTAAACGCTCAACACCATTGCCCACCCACTCACGTACTTTTGCTTCGCCATGAACGGACATGTCGAGTTGCTTCATCATTTCGTCTACGCAATAGGCAAGATCGGGAACGCTGTCAACCAAGGTGCCATCAACATCAATCAGGATCATTTCGGGTTTTTTAATCATATTATTTTCGATTTTAGTGGTTGAGATAAACTCAGCCTGTATATTGAATGACACATCGTTTCGTCATACCCGCCTTCGTGGGTATGACGACTTGCAAAGACTTTCCTAGGCTTTCGCCAACTCATCACGCATTTGTTTGATCACGCTGTCATAAACATTGGCATCGCTGTCATTTTTCGTATTGAAAATAGCAGAGCCAGCAACAAAGGTATCGGCACCCGCGGCAGCAATTTCGCAGATATTATCCACTTTAACGCCACCATCAACTTCCAAACGAATAGCGTAACCACTGTCGTCAATAATTTTACGCGCTTCACGTAACTTATTGAGTGTTTCAGGAATAAAGCTTTGGCCACCAAAACCGGGGTTAACCGACATTAATAACACCATATCGACTTTATCCAGAACATGTTTTAAATAATCCAGAGGAGTCGCAGGGTTAAAGACCAAACCAGATTTACAACCCAATTCACGGATCATTTGTAACGAACGGTCAATATGCTCTGATGCTTCCGGGTGGAAAGTAATATAGCTTGCACCGGCAGCCGCAAAATCGGGAATAATGCGATCCACAGGTTTGACCATTAAATGCACATCAATCTCAGCAGTCACGCCGTGTTTGCGTAACGCATCGCAAACCAATGGCCCAATGGTTAAATTAGGTACATAATGATTGTCCATCACATCGAAATGCACAATGTCGGCACCGGATTTAAGTACGTTATCAACTTCAGGCCCTAGGATTGCAAAGTCTGCTGATAAGATGGATGGGGCAATTTTAAAGTCTGCCATAATATTCGCCTCTAAATAGTGATAGTGTTTTACCAGAATGCTTATATGACCTTATTATTACAAGGTTTTTATTGCGACGCTGGCCACGAAAAAATTTGAAGCGCCACTTTACCTGATTGTGAGAACTATTTCAGCCTTTCAATGACTCATTTTACAGCGGCGATTGCACCACACAAAAGACATATATATAGTATAAAAATGCTCGAACACCTTAAAGGAAGTGAATATGTTAAAACAAAATAATCGTAAGTATATGATTTTATTGTTAAATATACTTTTTTTAGTTATTTTTAGCCAGGTGACGCTCGCCTCAGATTTAGCCAAGGAAAAACGTTGGGCTGATCAGATTGTGGATAGCCTAATGACAGGAGAGGCTGTTTGGTTAAACGATGGCAAAAATAAATTTTTAGGCCTCTTTACTGAGAGTACCAAGCCCAAAACACAGGGTGCCATTATTGTTGTGCACGGCATTGGCGTACACCCTAATTGGCCTGACGTAATCCTGCCCGTTCGCACTGAATTCCCGGATTATGGTTGGGCAACATTGAGTATTCAAATGCCCATCCTCGGAAACGACAAAACGGTTAAGGACTATATTCCATTGCTCAAAGAAGTTAATGGCCGTATTGATGCTGCCGTGCAGTTTTTAAAAAAGAAGAATATTCAGAACATCGTAATTGCGGCACACAGTTTAGGCACTACAATGGCAAACCAGTATTTAATCAGCAAGCCTGACCTGGCAATACGTGCTTATATAGCGATTAGTATGCCCAATAACCCAAAAAGTAAAGAACTCAATAATATAAAAAAACTGGCACAAATAAAAAATATTCCGGTACTCGATATTTACGGCAGTCAGGATCTTGATTCGGTGCTACGATTCGCCAGAAATCGTTTTATTGCCGGACAAAAAGCTAATCCAAAGTATAAACAAATACTCATACAAGGTGCCGATCATTTTTACATCAGTAAAACTGAGCAGCTTATAAAAACAATGCGCCTGTGGCTATTAGAGAATGCTCCGGGGAAAGAAATAAAAAGCAACAACATAAAGAACAACGAAACATCTAAACAATAATTAAATAGACGAAGGAAAAAAAATGTTATCTTACATGTTATTCGTATTACACATACTCTCGGCTGTTATCTGGGTAGGCGGAATGTTTTTTGCCTATGCGATATTGCGCCCCACCGCCGCTGCACAACTCGAACCACCGGTTCGGCTTACATTATGGGTAGGTGTATTTAATCGTTTTTTCCCTTATGTATGGGTAGCCGTGGTATTACTTTTATTAACCGGTTATATGATGGTTGAAACATTTTACGAAGGTTTTGGCAATGCCCCCCTGTTTGTTCACATCATGATGAGCTTAGGCCTCCTGATGGTTCTGATTTATATGCACGTTTTCTTTGCACCGTACAAACGACTCAAACAATTTGTTATTGCGGAAAACTGGCCCGAAGCCGGTAAGAAGTTAAGCCAGATCCGTATCCTGGTTGGTATTAATACCTTGATTGGTTTATTTGTTATTAGCATAGCCGCCGCCGGACGGTATTTGTAATCTTTTTTAGCACAAAGGGCACAACGTAATGCATGACAAGCCTGTTTTACGTTGTACCCTTTGGGGTGAAATATTAAAGTACGAATTTACTTTCGGAATTTTTTAATCAACTCATAAGCCGCTTTAATTTCCTGCGTCTTTTCAGTTGCTATTTTCACCATTTCTTCCGGCATCCCTTTAGAAACTAATTTATCCGGGTGGTGCTGGTTCATTAAGCGACGGTAAGATTTTTTTACTTCAGCATCGGTGGATGATTCGGATACATTTAACATGACATAGGCATCTTTTAACATATCACGAGTAGGTGCCTGCCTTCCCCCTGCGTAACCACCGCCTTGATTAAAGCTACGCTGTGAGCGCACCATATCATCCAACTGCTGGAATTTAATCGAAGAAAAACCGAGTGTGATGGTAATATGTTTTAATGCTTCTTTTTCTTTTGGGTGCATCACACCATCTGCGTAGGCAGCATGCAATAACACCTCGATAAACATTTGCATTAAGGTGACATGACGGCGGCATTCCTGTTTAAACTGGATTAATACGCCGTCTAAATCAAAGTCATTTTGTTTACCTTGATTAAATAGCTCAATCGCAATTTTCTGTTGTTGTTCATCCAGTGACATTTGTTGCATCATTGTACGCGCAACATCTATTTCGTCCTGAGTAACACGACCATCAACTTTAGCAATATGCCCCATTACTGAAAAGACAGCACTAAAGAATGCCAGCTGGGTTCGTTCCTGACTTTGATAACCTAGCCTATCAAAATCTTGAGTCACGCCTTTATCAAACTGATGACCAAAGGCTGCTCCCACAACGGCACCTAATGGCCCTCCCATTAAAAAGCCAAAACCACCGCCAACTATTTTTCCCCACCAAGACATATTGATACCTTATTTATTTAAGTTTTACCCGACAACCAAAACCACCAGACAATCATACCAATTAATACGAAACCACTCAGATTAACGATAATATCCATTAGCTTTCTCCATCGGTTTTAAAGAAACGTAAACGGTTTGCATTCGTTACCACCGTAACCGATGACATCGCCATTGCCGCACCCGCTATAATTGGATTTAGTAACACCCCCATCAATGGGAATAACGCTCCGGCAGCCACAGGAATACCAACAATATTATAGAAAAAGGCACCAAAAAGATTCTCTCTAATATTTTTAATGGTTGCTTTTGAAATCTGGATGGCATCCATCACGCTATTTAAAGAACCACGCATAAGTGCAATGTCGGCACTTTCTATTGCTACATCCGTTCCTGTTCCAATCGCAAAACCAACATCAGCTTGCGCTAATGCAGGGGCATCATTAATACCATCACCCACCATTGCAACAATTCTCCCTTGTTGCTGCAACTCGGTTACTTTAGCTTGTTTGTCTACCGGTAAAACTTCGGCCATCACTTCATCAATACCCACTTGCTTGGCAATAACATCAGCCGTGCGTTTGTGATCTCCTGTTAACATTACAACCTTTAACCCGGCCTGATGAAAACGTTGAATTGCCTTTTTAGAATCTTCTTTAACCGGATCAGCAATACCTAATAAACCCAACAGTTTATTTTCACATGCAACAAAAACCGGTGTTTGCGCTTGATCTGTTAAGTCTGTAATTTTTTGCTGCCAAGGTTCCAGATCAATATTCTCTCTGTGCATTAATCTTTCATTACCCAAAAAAACAACGGCACCATTTACCCTAGCTTTTAGACCAAAGCCTTCTATCGCTTCAAAATCTTCAACCGCTAATAACGCAAGTCCTTCTGAAACGGCTTTTTCTAATACCGCCTGTGCTAGCGGATGCTCCGAACTTGCTTCAAGGCTTGCTGTTAACTGCAATAATTCTGATACCTTTTGCTCTCCGGCAGGTAATATTTGCAATAACTCAGGTTTACCTAAAGTGACTGTGCCGGTTTTATCCAGTACGATCGTGTCAATTTTACCTGCTTGCTGTAAGGCATCACCATTACGAATTAAGATTCCATGTTCAGCGGCTTTCCCAACTCCCACCATAATTGAAATAGGTGTCGCTAACCCAAGTGCACAGGGGCAGGCAATAATTAAGACTGTCATCATCGCAACAACCGCGTAACTCATAGGTAAGCCCGAAAAATTAAACCAGATTAAAAATGTTAAAATAGAAATAATCATCACCGTCGGAACAAAAAATGAAGATATCGTATCGGCTAAACGCCCAATGGCTGGCTTCGAATTTTGCGCCTTACGAACCAGTTCGATGATTTGCGCCAACGCAGTATCGGCACCAATTTTTTTAGTTTGAAACAAGAATGAGCCAGTTTTATTTAAAGTTCCACCAATGACATCATCGCCACTTTGCTTACTCACGGGTAAGGGTTCGCCTGTTAGCATCGATTCATCCACGCTCGAATGCCCTTCTATAACAACACCATCGAGTGGAATTTTTTCTCCGGGGCGGACCCTAATCGTTTCACTCAACCCTACTGTTGCAATTTCAATGTCTTGCTCAACACCATCACGTATCACCCGGGCTGTTTTAGGCTGTAAACCAATTAAACGTTTAATGGCTTCCGATGTTTTGCCTCGTGCTTTCATTTCTAAAGCCGAGCCAAAATTAATTAAAGCAATAATAATAGCCGCCGCTTCAAAATAAGCATGTTGCGCCAGACTAGGAACAAGATGGGGAAAAAACACGATAACCATCGAGTAAACCCAAGCGGTGCCAGTGCCTAATGCAATTAGCGTGTCCATGCTTGCGCTGTGGTGTTTGAACGACTTCCATGCGCCAGTAAAGAAATGCCCACCGGAATACCACATAACGAAGGCCGTAATGATGCCGATTGACAACCAGATAATCTGGCCGTTACTGGTTGTTAGTTCAGGTAGTACCCCGCTTAAACCTAAAATAAAAATAGGCACACCAACCACGCCAGCCAATGTGTATTTTTTTACCAACACACGATAATATTCATACTCAGCGGCTTCTTTTTCTACGCTATCTTCTTCGGATTCAAGTAACGCAGCGTCATAACCGGCATCTTGAACTGCTTTAATTAAATCTTCGACTGAAAAATCACCGTCAATATCTGCCGTATGTTCCGCAAAATTGACCGCAGAGGACTCTACACCCGCTACTGTTTTCAATGCTGTTTCCACACTGCCAACACAGCCTGCACAGCTCATTCCGCCAATTGAAAAACGTTTTACCGACATAGAGTTCCTCCCTTTATCTTAAAAATAATAAACTTTTATACAACAGAAGCAGGAAACCCTGCTGCTGTAATGGCTTGTGCTATTTCTTCGGCCGGACGTGAAGATGAAACACTTGCCTGATGTTCATCGAGGCTCACATTAATATTATCGACATCACCAAGTTCATTCAAAGCCTTCTCTATTGCCGAAACACACCCTGCACACTTCATTCCTTCAATTGAAAAAGTAAATACTGTGTTTGTCATTGCTCATTCCTCCACTGTTATTTATTAAATAGACAATCTGTAAGGTAATACTGATAAATTAAAAAATTATACCCTCTTTAAACCCATTTTTATATTTTTGGGTTTAATATTAACTATAAACAAATACATATTTATAGCTCATTTAGTTCTATACTCATAAAATATTATTTATTATTATATCAGCTAACTGCATTAATCTTACATGGACGAAGGAACCTCTAACGCATGACCCTTACACCCGATTCACTGTTAAGCAATAATCTCGAATTAGTATCCTTACCCGAGATAGTTTTTCAACTCAACGAGATGGTCAACGACCCAAATTGCAGTGTTGCCGATATTGGCGAAGTTATCAGCAAAGATACCGGGTTGACTACCCGTTTACTCAAAATTGTAAATAGCCCTTTCTATGGTTTTCCTTCTTCTATCGAAACCATCCCAATGGCTATTACCGTTATGGGTATTCGTCAATTACGCGACCTTACTTTTGCCACTTGTGTTATTAATAAGTACAGCAAAATACCTTCTGATATTTTAAACCCTGACAGTTTCTGGTCTCATAGCATTGCCACTGCCACCGCTGCACAATTGATTGCCAAAAAAGTTAACCTGTCTAATAGCGAACGTTTATTTACCTGCGGTATATTGCACGATATTGGCCTGCTTATTATGGCCTTAGCTGCACCTGCAACCACTCGACAAGTGTTAGAACTATCGCGTGACTCCAATAAACCCTACCATGATTTACAAATAAATGTATTCGGCTTTAGTCAGGGGGATTTAGGTGCCGCACTCATACGAAAATGGCATCTGCCAGACTCCTTTGTTGAACCCATTCAACTGCAACAAACAAATAAAGTAGCTATGCACTCACCCATGGAAACCGCCATTCTAAAAGTGGCTAATGTTATTGCTAATATGCAAAAAGATACGGCTATCATGGGTGATAATCAAATTATTCATCCAGGTACGCTTGAGCTACTCGGTTTGGACAACGAAACTCTGGATGACATTAATACTGAAATGCAAGCTAAGTTACATGCCATGTTAAGTGTACTCTATCCCAGAAAAGTGGCCTAAAAAGATAACAATAGCAACTTAAATTGCATCTCGAACACGTTCTAACCGCGTCTTTACTTCAGCCGCTAATTCTGCAATACCTTCTTTTTTTACCAATGTTAATACTGCCAAAGGATCCATAAAGGCAACGGTAATATCGGCATTTTCTTCTTCACGCACTAACACGTTACAAGGTAGTAATAAGCCAATATCAGGCTCAGCAGTAAGTGCCTGATTTGCAAGTACTGGGTTACATGCACCCAGAATAGTATAAGGGCGCTTGTCAATATCCAGTTTCTTTTTTAACACGGCTTTAACATTAATTTCAGTTAAAACCCCAAAGCCTTCTTTTTGTAATTCATCGGTTACTTTTGTAATGGCATCATCAAAGCTGCCTGAAAATGTTGTGCTAAATCCGTACATAAATTTCTCCAAAAATTGATCGTATACTTATTTAAATGGTGTTATCGCTTATTAATTTCAAGCCAGTTTGCATAAATTTTTTCGGGCCATTTTGACTGCATCCAAGTGACAACCGCAGCAATTTCCCGTTGTGATAACTTATTGCCCCAAGTTGGCATACTACCGCCCTGATTAACGGTACCCGTGGTAATAATCGACATTAATAATTTCTTTGAATGATGCCACGCATGACCTGTTCCATTTAATGGTGGCGGGTTTAATTTTCCATCAGGCTTGCGCTTGCGCCAATGGGGGTTCCCTTCAGCATTTTCTCCGTGACACCTTGCACAGTTTTGTTTAAAAAGTTTACCACCTAAAGCAATGGTGGTGAAATCAAATTCAGCCTGAGAAGCAGGTGGCGGCGCCACCTTTGTAACGACTGGTTTTACAGCAACCGTCTTGCTTGTGGAGCCAGTCGATTGTTCACTTGTTGCTGATTTTTCTTTTGAACAGGATACAAGTACAACGTTGATAAAAAAAATAAATAATACTTTTTTCATTTCATTTCTCTATCTTAAAATTTAATTAAAAAAGCCGAGTATCGAGATGATACCCGGTAACACTACATCTTATATTTAATCTAAATTCCCCGTCCGCTTACGGCGGGCTCAAAACCGTTGGGGTTTCCAAAGGGGAGAAGCGAAGCTCTCCCCCGTTGGTCGTCAGCAGGGGCATACCCCGTTGACAATATATAATTGATTCCGAATCATCTTTTTGTAAATCTATTCAGCCTTCCTGACTTCACGTTTTTTCCAGATGAAAAAAACAGCCGGGATGACAATTAAGGTTAAAATTGTTGCGCTTAACATTCCACCCACCATCGGTGCTGCAATACGCCTCATCACCTCGGAACCCGTACCCGTGCCTAACATAATCGGCAATAAGCCAGCAAAAATAGCGGCAACGGTCATCATAATCGGGCGTATACGCAATAATGCACCTTCGATCACCGCTTCACGTAATTCATCCAATGTCAGACGATGCTCACGTTCAGAATGATGATGTAAGCGGTTATACGCCTGATTTAAATAAACCAACATTACCACACCAATTTCTACCGAAACACCCGCCAGCGCAATAAAACCAACCCCGACAGCAACCGACATGTTGTAGTTTAACAAATACAACAACCAGATACCCCCCACCAATGCCATTGGCAGAGTACCCATAATAATAAGCACTTCGGTAATGTTTCTGAAATTAAAGTACAACAACAGTAAAATAATAAACAGCGTAAACGGTACCACCACAGTTAAACGTTCTTTGGCACGTACCATATATTCATACTGTCCTGACCACGCTAGCGAATAGCCGGCAGGTAGTTTAAGTTGTTGCTGCACAACACGCTGTGCCTCGGCGACATAAGAACCGAGATCACGTCCTTGAATATCCACCAACGTCCAGCCGTTAAGACGTGCATTTTCGCTTTTGATTAAGCCCGGGCCGGATTCAATACGCACATCAGCCACTTCGCCCAAAGGGATATTGGCTCCCATCGGGGTAACAATGGGCAAGTTTCGTAATTTTTCGAGTGAGTCGCGCGCATCTCGCTGATAACGTACATTGATTGGATAACGTTCCTGACCTTCCACTGTTTGTGAAACATTCATGCCACCCACCGCTGTACTTACAACATCCTGTACGTCAGCAATGTTCAAGCCAAAGCGGGATGCCGCCAACCGGTTTATATCAACAACGACATAACGCCCACCGGCAACCCGTTCAGAATAAACGGAGGCTGTGCCCCGAACAGGTTTAAGGATTTCTTCAAGGCGTTCACCAATTTTTTGTATTACTTTTAAGTCTGAACCGGCTACCTTAATACCGACTGGTGTTTTAATTCCCGTTGCCAACATGTCAATCCGTGTTTTAATTGGCATAACCCAGGCATTGGTTAACCCTGGAATTTTAATTAAATCTCTAAGCTCCTGTTTCAGTTTTTCCGTTGTCATCCCTTTACGCCATTGATCCTTCGGCTTAAACTGAATCGTTGTTTCAATCATAGTTAATGGAGCCGGATCGGTCGCCGTCTCTGCGCGACCAATTTTACCAAACACGGTTTTAACTTCCGGCACTGTTTTAATTAGCTTGTCCGTCTGCTGTAGAATTTGTTTTGCCTTACCTATCGAAATAGCAGGATAAGTTGTTGGCATATACATTAAATCACCTTCATCAAGGTCGGGCATAAATTCTGAACCAATATGATCAAGTGGTATCATTCCAGAAGCTACAACCGCAGATGCTACCAATAAAACGCGTGCCGGATATTTTAATACCATATTAATAAAAGGGCGATAGATTGCCATTAATGCCCGGTTAATCGGGTTCTTTTCTTCTGCAATAATTTTGCCCCGAACAAAATATCCCATTAATACCGGTACTAACGTAATGGATAAACCAGCTGCTGCTGCCATCGAAAATGTTTTAGTAAATGCGAGTGGCGCAAATAATTTACCTTCCTGTGCTTCCAGACTAAAAACAGGTAAGAAGCTAAGCGTAATAATAAGCAATGAGAAGAACAACGGCGGCCCAACTTCAACCGATGCACGCGCAATCACTTCCCAGCGATTGTGATCACTGATCGGTTCTTTTTCAATATGCTTGTGTACATTTTCTATCATCACAATGGCTGCATCGACCATCGCACCAATCGCAATGGCGATACCCCCGAGTGACATAATGTTGGCATTCATACCTTGTGATTTCATTACAATGAAGGCCACTAAAATACCAACCGGTAAGGATAAAATAACCACCAGTGCTGAACGCATATGGAATAAAAATATAATACAAACCAGTGCAACAACGATAAATTCTTCTACTAACTTGCCATGCAAAGTATCCACTGCCCGTTGAATAAGCGAAGCACGATTATATGTTTCAACAATTTCTACGCCTTTAGGTAAGCTTTTTTGTAATTCTTTCAGCTTGTCCTTAACCCCTTGGATGGTTGTCATTGCATTTTCACCGAAGCGCATCACAATAATGCCACCCACTACTTCACCTTCACCATCAAGTTCAGCAATACCACGACGCAGTTGAGGCCCGATGCGTATTTCGGCAACGTCTTTTAATAAAATGGGGACGCCATTCTTATTTAAGCCCAATGGTATTTGGCGAATGTCATCCTCATTTTTTAAATAACCCGTTGCACGAATCATATATTCGGCTTCGGCCATTTCTATTACCGAACCACCGACTTCCTGATTAGCACGTTTAATCGCCCTACGAATTTTACTTAAAGGTAGTTTATACGCACGCAGTCGGTCGGGATCCAGTACAACCTGATATTGCTTAACCATACCACCAACGGTCGCAACTTCGGAAACACCATGTACAGTTTGCAATTCATATTTCAGGAACCAGTCCTGCAAACTGCGTAACTGTGATAAGTCGAGGTTACCGGTTCGATCAACCAGAGCGTATTCATACACCCAACCGACACCCGTTGCATCAGGACCCAGTTCCGGGCGAGCCTGTGCCGGTAATTTACTGGTAACCTGACTTAAATATTCCAGTACACGCGAACGCGCCCAATACGGATCGGTGCCATCTTCAAAGATAACGTAGACATACGAGTCACCAAAAAAAGAATAACCACGTACATTCTTTGCCTTTGGCACTGACAACATGGCTGTTGTTAATGGGTAGGTGACTTGATCTTCAACCACCTGTGGAGACTGCCCTGCAAAGTGCGTTTTAATAATAACCTGCACATCAGATAAATCCGGAATAGCATCCAGAGGTGTCATCTTAATCGACACAATACCTGCAACAACCAACACGAAGGTCATCAACAACACCACAAAACGGTTGCGAAGGGACCAATGAATAATCGATTCAATCATTTTATTACTCCTAAATTCAGTGTGACGTTATTCAGCCGGATTGATGCTGATAATTTTATAATTATCATCAGCTTGCTTTTGTAATTCGAACTGAACAGTTTGACCGGCCTTAATAGCCGATAAGTCCACCTTTTTAATTGCTATAAAATCCATTGTCATCGCGGGCCAACCTAAAGATTCAATCGGTTCATGTTCAAGTGTTAACATGCCGTGAGCCGCCATCATACTTTTCACGATACCTTTACCCATCACTGTTTTGCCAGATTTCATCGAGCTGGATTTCATCAAAGCAGATTTATCTTTTGATTTACTCTTACCCGCATCACCTTCACCCATGCGCATTACACTGGCTTTGGTACTGGCTTCTGAATCGATCAAGAACTGGCCTGACACAACAACTTTTTCACCGGGAGTAAGTCCGTCTTTTATTTCAACCTGATTCCCTGATTCCATTCCGGCAATAACAACACGAGAACTAAAACGTCCTTTCCCTAAGCTGATAATAACTCGGTCTTCTTCACCCGTACGGATCAGTGCTTCTTGTGGTATATAAATAATATTATTCTTGATACCACCATAGATCCGAACGTTGGCAAACATATTCGGTTTTAATGCTTCATTCGGATTATTAAAGCGTAAACGTACTTTTAAAGTACGTGTTTTTTTGTCCAGTGCAGGATAGATATACTCGACCTTGCCATCGTATTCATGCCCGGGTAAATAAGATAAATGGACATCGGCAGGATCACCTATTTTAACCCATGCTGTTTGTTTTTCAAATACATCGGCTATTAACCAAACGGTGGATAAATCGGCCAGACTCATAAGTTCAGTCATTGGTTTAATATACATTCCCTGACGTACCTTTAAACGAGCGACGACACCATTTTGAGGAGCATAGACATCAACGGTCTGTCGTACTTTACGCTTACGACGCAAGGTATTAATTTGAGTCTTTGATACACCTAATGCTTCTAAACGCGCAAACGAAGCAGCCAGTAATAATTTGTTGCCACTGCGCAGGCTCTGTAAATATTCTTCTTGTGCATTCACTAAAGTTGGAGAGTAAAGTTTATATAAAATATCACCTTTTTTAACTTTGTCACCTTCTGAATGTACATAAAGATCTTCAATCCAACCATCGGTTCTCGGGTGGACATGACTCAGTTTAGACTCGTCATAAGCCACATAGCCCACCGTATTAATCAGTCGACCTAATCGGCCTTTTTCAACTTCAGCAGTGCGCACCCCGAGATTGTTAACAACCGCAGGATCAATTTTAACCACGTTGGCATCACCGCCACCATCATCATAAACTGGTGTTAAGTCCATCCCCATAGGAGATTTACCGGGTTTATCACGTCGATAACTCGGGTTCATGGGAGCAACCCAATATAAAACCTTACGTTCTTTTTTTGCTGATGCTCTGCTGTCAGTTGCATCACCTACTGTTGCTGTTTCATCATCACTGCACGCGGCAAGTAAGACTGTGAATGATAAAAATACACTAATAACGACTATCCGCTTCATTTTGATTCTCCTGTAGATGGACCAGAAAGATAAAGCACTTTTACTTTTGCTTTTATATGGTCAACATGTATTCGTAATGCTTTTAATTGGGTGTTCAGTTCAGTGATGCTGGCTCGCATCAGCGTTGTAAAATCACCGCGATCACTTTGATACGCATTGAATGCTGCGCGAGTGTTTTGTTTTGCTTTATCAACCAATATATTAAAATATTGATCCATGCGTTGGGTTAAACGTTGCCAACTTGCATATTCGTCATTCAAACTGCGTTGTAACCGGCGCAACTTATCTTCGCGCATGTCCTGCGCCGCCATTAACTTGCGTTTACTTGCAGCCACTCGGCGATCCTGGTCGTTACTGGTAAACAGGGGTAAATCGAACTTAACCATGGCCGATACAAAATCAGAGCGTGCGCTTCCATTGGGGTTATTCCCATCACGAAAACCATAGGTTAAGTCCACCATCCAATTTGGTTTATAGGATTGCTTTGCCAGTTGCACCCCATCTTCACTCGCGGCGATTCGGGACGATTCCACTTTCATACTGGGATGTGAAGGCAGTTGTGCAAAAATAACTGATTTTTGCTGTAATTTTGTGAACGTTGGAAACGTATTGCTTAATCTGGCAGTGAGGTATTGCTCACCTAGCCAACGCGCTAATTTTGCCCGCTGTTTTTCTTGCTTATTTTGAATGGCTATTTGCCTGTCTACCAGTAAACCCAGTTCCAATTGTGCGCGCGTAACATCCTGCTGTTTCTGTTTGCCTGCGGCATAGTTTGACTGGGTAATATTGACCAGTTGTTTATACAATTTATAGTTCTCGTTAATCACCTGCTCAGCCTTACGCCAGTAATACAACTCTAACCAGGTCAATCGCAGCTCGCGTTTTACTACCAAGGCACGGTCATTCCCGTTTGACAGTTGGCTATCGGCCACATGGTTGGCGCGACTGGAACGAATGTCTAGCGTATTGCCACGCGGAAACATTTGCTGGATACCTATCTGACCCTGGGTCATGGCTTCTTGATCCAACTTGTAAGTATTCGTTGGGATATTCATAAGCCCCAACTTAAGTTGAGGATC
>VAPK010225558.1_pt1 | contig 18736 bp, 19 predicted proteins | sample 3395031 | NCBI WGS metagenome assembly VAPK01 (sample SAMN08290443, study PRJNA428436) | hydrothermal vent metagenome | isolation source: Deep-sea hydrothermal vent chimney 1 | place: Pacific Ocean: Juan De Fuca Ridge
CAATTACTCCTTTAATCAGCCAAATTCACACTAAAAACCATGCTACTCTTGTGGAATAATCCAAACGGTTAAATTGAAGAGTTTTGCCAGGAGAGGCTCTTATGTCGAGGAATGACAGCAAACAATTCAGGAGTGAACGAAGGCAATCTAATGTAAAAAACATTGATTCCGAGCTTATCGGGATTGTTTATGAAATGGCATTTGATCCATGCTTCTGGCCTGACTTATTAGAAAGTGTTGGAAGCCTGTTCGAAGACAGGCGTTCTGATAAACAAGCACAACCAACATTTCCTGATAATGATCTGGAAAGAATCCAACTTTTCTCAGAACAAACGGATCAAGCAGAAGGGCAACGACTTGCTACCCTGTTACCTCATTTGTACAGAGCCCTCAAACTCAAACGGGATTACAATGAAGCAGACCATACCCGTGGTCAGGCTAAGGCAATTATTGAACAATTTCCTTTTGGTGTTCTTTTAGTGAATGCTAAAGGAAAACTAATTTCAGCTAACCAGCATGCCTTGAATACGATTACTGATAACAATACTGTGTTTCTAAAAAATGGCATGTTTTGCGCTACAGTCAAAGAACAGGATCAGCAACTAAAAAATCTTATATATGAAGCAGCAAATGCACCATTAAATGAGACCGATAAACATGTATCATTTTTAAAAATTGAAGATGATGGAAACTTATCTATCTCATTGCTGATCACACCAGATCCTTACCCCAATACCCACTATGATAAAGAAGTTGAGGACTGCACAACAATTTTCATCACTTCTACTTCAGCCCAACAAAAAATTAGTCAATCAACCTTGCAAACACTGTTTAAATTCTCACCCGCTGAAGCACGTCTGGCCGCTTTGCTGGCAGCTGGTGTAAATTTAAACCAGGCAGCAGAACAAAGCCATATCAGTAAAAATACAGCCAAGGTACAACTTAAATCAATATTTTCCAAAACAGGTGTATGCCGGCAGGCAGAACTTGTTAAATTAATCCTAACCAGCCCTGCTGTTATTAACCCTACAGATATGGTGCACGAAGATGTACAGCTGAAAAGTGAAGTAAAATTAAAATCGCATATCAATAAAGAAGGACATCTCATTTTAAAAGATGGTCGCCAGCTTCACTATGCAGAATATGGTGTCAGTTATGGCATACCTGTCATACTTTTACATGGCATTCTTGGTTGCCGTTATGAAAGACACCCCGATGATAGTTTAACAAAAAGTCTTGGAGTAAGACTTATTATTCCGGATCGACCCGGCTATGGACTTTCCGAGCATGCTCCTGATCATGATTATCTTGATTTTGCTGATGATCTATTAGAACTTGCTGACCATCTTGAACTTCAGCAATTTTCAATCATGGGACTTTCCGTTGGTGCAATATATGGAAGTGCTTTTGCCTACAAAACACCTCAACGCTTGCAAAGCATTGCTATGATAAGTTCAACACCACCATTTCGCTCCTTTTCTGATTTTACAGGTGTTCCACCCAGCCTTAAATTACTTATTGCATTCTCAAAATATTTACCCACTGCAGCGCAAGCTATTGCCCAAATTGCAATAAATAAGGGGTGCAAAAATCCAGGGAGATTTCTTGCTAGTATTCCGGCAAACACATCTGATCGTACACTTTTTACCAACCCATTATTAAAAGAACATATTGAGGCATGTTTGTTGACGGGCAGCAAAGATTGCAACTCTGGATTTGTTCAAGATATTTTGTTGTCCGCACAGCCCTGGCCATTTCCTGTTAAGGACATTCGAATGAAGATAGATTTTTGGCACGGAACAGAGGATTCACATTCCCCCTTCATTCGAATAAAACCGGTTATTGATGCTGTTCCAGATAAATATCTTCACAAAATTGAAGGTGGCGGCCATTTTCTATTCTATGAACATTGGCAAGAAATTCTGGAATCACTAACATGTAGAGTATAGCCATAATGCATATTACAATTTATCAATTTCAGTTAATTAAGAACCACTGTTAACGAGTTACCTTAAACTGCTCAATAAGTCCTTGTAAGTCCGTAGCAAGTCGTGACAGTTCAGCACTTGCCGAGGTGGTTTGTTCTGCACCACTTGCGGTTTGTTCCGATATACTACTGATATTTACAACGTTTTTATTAATTTCCTCAGAGACTGCACTTTGCTCTTCAGCGGCAGCAGCAATTTGAGTGTTCATTTCATTAATACTGGCAATAGAATTAACAATAGCATCCAGAGAGTTGGCGGCTTCCTTTGCCATCTCTGCACCTTCCTGGGCCTGGCTTCTACCATTTTCCATAACTTCAACCGCTTGTTTAGAGCCGGATTGCAGTTTCACAATCATGGCTTCAATTTCACTTGTAGATTCCTGGGTGCGACTAGCCAAAGTTCGTACTTCATCAGCGACTACGGCAAAGCCCCGACCTTGTTCACCCGCGCGAGCTGCTTCGATGGCGGCATTCAATGCTAGCAGGTTGGTTTGTTCTGCAATATTTTTTATAACATCCAGAACGCTACCGATACTTTCACTATCTTCTTCTACGGTGTGAATGACCATAGCAGCATTTTCAACTTCCGTTGCCAATTGTTCGATAGCCTGTGAAGTTTGGCTAACAACGGCTTTGCCACTTTGCGCTTCATTATCAGCACTTGCAGCAGCGCCAGAGGCATTTTGTGCATTTTGCGCAACTTCATGAACAGTGGCTGTCATCTCATTAATCGCCGTGGCAACCATTTCAGTTTCCGCGCGTTGTTGTTCTACATTTTTTGCGCTTTCAAGAGCAACCGCAGAAACTTCTTCAGAAGCTGAAGCCAGTTGAGTCGAAGAACTGGAGACTTGCTGGATTAATGCTTCAAATTTTTCCAGCATGCCATTGAAGGCGCGCCCCATATCACCCAATTCATCTTTTGAATCAACATCACTACGCAAAGTAAGATTATTATTTTCCTCAACATCTTTTACTGTTTTACTTAAACTAACAATAGGACGGGTCATACTATTGGCAAAGAAAATACCCAGACCTGCACTAATAGCTGCGATGATGATAAAGAGGATAAAGGCCATTTTCACAATTTTTGAATCCATAGCTTCAACCGGAGCAAACGCTTCATCTTTATCAATCTCACTCATTAACACCCAGTTCAGACCGGGAATATTGAGCGGGGTATAGGCAGATAACACATTAATGTTGCGATAATCAGGAAATACTTCAAAACCTTTTTTACCTGATAAGGCGGCTTTAACTCCTTGAGTTTCAATTTTTTGTAAACCAATGTTAGTTTCCTTGGCATTCATCGACGATATTACGCTGTTATCGATACCCACTTGTTTCATTAAATCAAGAAAACCTTTTTTATCTTCAATCAGAAAACGACTCATGCTGCGGGCTTTAAAGTCTTGCCCAATTAAATATGTTTCACCAGAATCACCCAGGCCAATGTCTTTCCATTTTTCATCGCTGGTCATGATCCTGTTAATCCGGCCGATAGGCATTTGGAAAATCAATACACCAAGTTTTTGTTTACCATCATAAATGGGGGAAGCAATAAAAGAAGCCGGACCATCATAAGATGGAGTGTAAGGGGCAAAATCAATAAGGGCCACGCCATTAGCAGCCAATTTATTTGCAGCACGGAATGCTTCGCCAATACCTGTTTTGGCATAAGGCCCATCAATTAACGATGTAGTAAAATCAAGTTCCTTATAAACAGAATAAATAATATCACCCGATTCCGAATCTACCAGAAAGATATCGTAGTATTCAAACTCTTCAAGAAATTGACGAAAGGCTGGATGATATTGATTATGAATTCTGCTGTAACGGGAGCCATCTTTTGCATCAATTAATTTATGTTTATTACCTAATGGATTCGGGTTGTTTTGAATGTAGTGATATTGCAAGGCAATGGACTGACTATCGAGTTGTTTTAGTAAGCTCATTACATCAACCGTTTTACCATTATTCAGCTTACTGTATTCTTTGCCAAATTCATTTTTATAATATTTAGCCAACTCATTCCGCATTTTATTAATATCAGCATCTTCATCTACAAAATCATAGGATCGCAGTAATTCGCTCATCGCCGTGATGGTCATGCGACTATTGGATAAGGTCAAAATCTGGCTGCGAATAGTGGCAAAATAATCTTCAATTTGAGTTTTTTTGGTATCGCGAATAGAAATCAGCTGATTTTTTGCCGCAAATTCCAGCGCTTCGCTGGCCGTATCGGTTGCTATATTTTCCAGCACAAAAATCGCGATGGTCATAGGAACGATTGCCAGGCTGGATGCCATTATAATCATCTTTTTCTTGATATTCATTTTTAATGTACGCCTATTAATACTCAAGATATGTTTTCTTAATCTTTAATATCGTCTAGAACCGCAAAAACTTTAACATATTGATATCACGGCCATTGTTATATAAATGAAATCAAATTAGAACACCCACACAAAGTAGTGAATAAAATAATCTTAAAACAAGAACTTAACAAAATATGCATTAATACCAGACTTAAAGCATGTTATTGCGAAAGAACAAAGTGACTGCGGCAATCTCATGGATAGAGCTTCGTAGTTTAAGGTTGCCGTACCTCCACATAAAAACACTTGTTTTTAAGTGTTTCCTCGCAATAAAAAATACTCGACAATTTTGCAGGGATCCGTCAGAGCTCGACCCTATGATGCATAACCATTGCAGCAGCACCCTTCCATTCTTCTTGTTCTATCATAATGTTCTCAGTCACCCTATGGACTTTTCAGTAAGTGGGCAAACACCTATACGATAACCACCTTCAATATAGGCTGCCAAAAGCTCTTTAACTGGAGGGAAGCCATCAATAAACAGAAAGGCCTTGTGAAATAACAATGTAATCATCTGCAGCGAAATCTTTATTTTCAGCAACATCCATTTTTATTTTTATATTCAAAACAAAGACTAACTGGCACCTGTTTCTATCTCAGTTTATTATTTATGAAAGACGTGTGCAGTTACGTCCACATTTTTTTGCTAATAATAAAGCTTCATCTGCCCGGGTAAATAAGCTATTGCCAATATCATTGTCATTTAATGATGCGCTACCGATGCTCGTGGTAAAATTAATGCTATTTCCTTCATAAATCACCTGAAGGTTTGCCAGGGTATCCCGTATATGTTCAGATATTCGATATGCACCACGTGCTGTCGTATTACTTAACAATACAACAAATTCATCACCACCATATCGCACAAGTGTATCTGTTTCACGTACACACTCTGCAATAGTGTCTGCAATGGCCTGAATGACTCGATCTCCGCATTCATGTCCATGCTCATCATTAATTTTTTTAAAGCAATCGATATCCATAACAAGTAAAGTTAATGGTGTTTTATAGCGATGGAATAATCCTATTTCATGTTTTAATGTTGCATTTAATATGAGGCGGTTGTTTTTACCTGTTAATGGATCTGTCATTGATGCCTGATATGCTGATAAATACTGTAATGCATTTCGTAATGGATAAACTAAACTCGCCAGCATAAATTCAAGTTGTGCACGTTGCTTCTGAGTGAAAGGTTTTCCACTCATAAAAGTAATCTCACCTAACTTTTGTTTCTCTACCAGTAACTGGAAACTACATTTTTGTTTCGTACATCGACCAATAGTAAGCTCAGTTTGTGATTCAACCTGGTGATATACAATTCCAGAGTGACTAACGGAATTATTTACCTCTCGAGAAAACATAAGCATCATTGATTTTAGATCAAGCGTAGTTTGCAGTAACGCACTGGTACGCCAGGTTTTATTTAATTGATTCGAATTGGTCTGATAGCGTTTACCAGAACTCTCTGCTGACATCCCTATTTCTAAAGACGAAAAATCAAGAATAGTTGGTTCTATTGTTTTAGTTGTTGTCCTTAACATAATTCATTACCTGTATATGCTGGATTTCAAATAAAAATATTATTAACAATTACTTAGACGAGTTTCCTCACATTTCATAGTAACTAGCGTCCCCAATCTGCTGAATATTAGGATGTTTTACATTTGTTTACAAAAAACAACTGTTTTGACTGCATTAAACAGATAAATGCTATTTAAAACTGTTTTGAAATTTTATATTTTTCCATGTTATTAATTAATATATTCAGGCAATACGGTTCATGTAAATTACCTGGTACTTTTTATTTCCAACGTAGAAAAGAAGCAGTGAGATTTTTTATCTCACTGCTTTCAGTGTTAAGCGTGGGTTAAGGAAGTGAAAATCCTGAGCACTATTACCTTCACAAGAAAGTATAACGCAACGGGCATAAATCGGTTGTCAAATAATTGGGCTTGAATTGAAAAATCGTGCCTGGAAAGGAAAAGAGATACCTGGTTTAATTAATACTGACTACGTTCTTTGGATGTTTTAAAAACCCATGAAAGTGCAGCACCAATCGAAAAAGAATCTTTTTGTTTAATCAGAGGGCTATCTATAAAAGTCGCACCTGCTAAATTGTCGTATCTTGCAAACAAGCCAAAAAATATTTTATCAAAGCGTTTACTTAACGTTATAGTGATACGAGAGCCACTATAACCCGCTTGTGCATTGTAAGTTGGCCGTATTCCTGTTGCATATTGTGATGCAACCTCATAAAAATAATCATGATATTCTTCATTGGCCCAGGTCGGACCTGCAGAAATAGCTGATTCCCATCCTGCTTTAAAATATCGAAGTTGCAAGTATGGTGATAAAACCCAGCCTATATTTTTTGTACGCCTGAAGTCTGTTGCATAGGCAGTACGTAAAGGCAAAGCAAAACGAAAGCGAACATTTTTATCTTCTGACTGATAAAGGTTATATTGAAATCTTGGTCCGAGCTCAATAATATTATCTAAATCTGGCATACCGACTCGAGCACGGTTATCATCACTATCAACCTGCAATGCAAAAGCCATGCTGACATCAATTTTAATGTCTTCACTGTTATAAAAATAGAAACGACCACCTTCTCTATCAACTTTTAATCGTTTGCCGTTATAACGTATGTATGGAATTGGAGAAAAATAGTCCGCACGTTGATCGGACCCACGATAATGAGGCAAGCTTAATCCGCCTATACCAATACCTAATTCCCATTTAGGTTTATCTGTATGAACGGGCCCTTCTGCAAAGATCGTATTGCTGATTATGAATAAAAAGATGACAAGGAATATTTTCATTTAAAGATCACTATTTTTGACATAAGTACATCAACTACAAAATTGTGTATAATTATAATGAGTTTAATATTTTATAGTCTGCTCATTATATTATAAGAGATGAAGAATATTCATTTTAAAATTCATCCTGTTCATATTCCAGTACGGCCAGAGAGATATGTTTACCCACTTCGTCATTAAATCCTGCCCAGTTAATATAGTCCTGTAGTTTAAGCAAAATTTTTGGTTTCATTTCAAAATCCGTCATCCCTGCTTCATAATGTTTACCCACCTCAGCGTAAACAATCTTAAGGTAATTCATAAAAGGAATAATTATATTTTTATTTCCACTCGGTCCATGCCCGGGCACGTAGGTCTTTATACCAAGATCTATCGCAAGCTGACAGGCGAGCGCATTTCCTTTAAAAGTGCCATCATTCATTCGGGGTAAACGTTTAAATAAAACATTATCGCCAAGAAATAAAACACCTTCTTCTACAGCTTCAATCATGATATCGGTAAAGCTATGTGCTTTTTTTGGTGCATGAATACGAAACTCTACTCCACCCGTTTTAAATAACTGTTTATCATCAATCGTTTTACCGGGAATAACCGCACGGGTTCCATCGCTTGCACCAGCAGTTGACTTTGACATAATCGAAACCCATTGCTCAGCTGCACCTGCTTTTGCACGTTTAATCATTTCAGGGTGCGCCATAATAACAACGTTTGGAAATGCTTCTGCAAAAGCCTGATTACCTAACCAGTGATCGCCATGAATATGTGTATTTAACACATGAGTAACTGGTTTATTGGTAATGGTTTTTATTTGCTTTAATACCATGCGTCCAACCTGAACACTGGAACCAGGATCAATGACCACTACGCCCGTCCGGGTAACAACAAATCCCGGATTATTCATAAAACCTTTATTTTTTTTATTAGGATATTCCAGTGGACCATGAATCACATAGGTATTATTGGCTATTTTTTTTACTGGATAGGCTTTGATCTCTGCTGCTGAAATATTTAGTGAAAAAAATAGTAAAACCAGAATAAATGTTGGTATAAATTTCATATAGGAACTCTTGATATTATTGTTAATAATTTGAAAACAATAAAAGTCGACTTAAAAACCCCAGTTTCGCTGCTCATGACCTTCTTTAGCGTGTATTGCATGCAAACGTGTCATGATCTCATCACGATGCATAAGCAATGAATCATTCCCCATACGCGAAAATACAGCTTCTTCATGGTCATTATGCTGATTCATCGCCACGTGTAATGGCAGCAGTGATTCCATAAAGTGATCAATATTTTTTGTTTTTATAACACAAACCAGATCACTTAAAAGTCGAACAAGATCTTCATGTTCTTCAAGTAGCAAAGCAATTTCACCCTCCGGATCACTCACTTCTTCCTCAAAAAAAGGATAGAGTACCTCATCTTCCATTTGCATATGAAGTTTGAGATCTCTCACAAACTGATTAAACAAGCTCACCGCATCCTTCCAGTCAGCCATCTCTGCTGCCATTTCACACTCAGTAAGCAGCGCATCATATTTGCGATGATCATGCACTAACCAATTGTTCGTTTCGTTCATCTAATTACTCTCCATAGGTAGAACTATAACTACCTGACAATAGCCACAATACAACAAAACCGCACTAATAATAAAGCGTGATTATAAAAAAGGAGAGGCTGAATTTAAGCTGACACAACATTAAATTCATTATAAAACAATAATTTAGGCTGATTTGATGGTGTTTAGTAAAAATGCACGTCTTTACGAGGCAGCCTTTAGCTGCCAGTAAAACGCACATTCACAGATGATAAGGATAACTCAATTAAACCTGTTTTGCGGGAGATACCCCGAAGCCAGAGCAGTCTTCCCGCTTTATCTCTTCCGGTGTTTTCTAATTGATTTTATTCCCTTCCTTATGCGTGGCAACGGGTGCATCGGTAACTTTCATCGCATTAATTTTGTCTGCAAAACGGGTTATCGCAACAAACTTTTTAAACATTTTATTGGTTTGTTGCTCATGTTCACTTACAGTTGTTTTATCGAGTGGCTCAAAAAAACAGGTGGGGTCTTCTGCCATAATATCGCCATTGCCATAGAAGGCCATTGCTCGGCAACCACCACAGGTAAATTGATAACGGCAGCGGCCACATTTACCTTTTAATTGAGTTCTATCAAGAATATTCTGGAACACCGTACTATTATCAATAATTTCCTGAAATGTATTTTTGCGTACATTGCCACAATTTACATCGTCTAGCAGAATACCACAGGGTGAAATATCACCTTCAGCATTACAGGCCAGCCATGTACCACACCAGCAACCTATCGAAGGATTTTGTGGCACAGTGACATTACTCACTCCATGAGATATTTCGTCATGTACTTCGGGTGAAAGAAAAAAGGGCGTATAACTGATATAGCCATTGGCATGCTTGCGCAAAGCAGGATGAATCGTTTCTTCCATATTTTCTTTACTGAATTTAAGTTCATCCCAGTACACTTTACCATAACCCCGTGCGGTATAAGGTGAGCGGTTATAAGGAATATGATGATCATCCAGCCATTGTAAAGTTCTATCCACTGTTTCTAAATTATGCTGACCAATGGCAACAACAACATTTTGCCGGATATTAAGTTCTTTACACAATTCCAGTATCTTAAGTGATTGAGCGCATTCAGCATCTCGTGTCCAGGAATTTTCGTCTTCAATAGAGTTAATACCTACCGCAATGACCACTGTCTCGTTACTGACTTTTTTTAGCTCAAGTAATTTTTCACGAGTCATTTTTGAACCATTTGTCGTAATAACAGAAGAATATCCATATTCTGTTGCCAGCCTTACCAGTTCGATAGCGTCTTTACGTAACATAAATTCACCACCACTCCAGGTTATTTTATCTACACCAATCTTATTAACCGTCTGAAAAATATAGCGTTCAATCTCTTCTGTACTGAGTTCCTGCTTGCGGCTTTTTTTAACCAACTTCGTGTCATTGCTACTGGCCATACACATAGGACAGGCAAAATTGCATAAACGTGTTGCTTCAAAAAAAAGGTTTTTAAAAGTATAAGTATTGGCTTGTTGCATTGGTTATTTTTCCTAACATTAAGATTGAAATCTGACAAAACTTAACACGTGAGATGAAGTGCAAACATGATGTACATCAAGATATTGTTTAGACAATATGACTTAACAAAAACTAACAGGATAGGCTTAATAAAAACAAGGATGAATGTGTTTGTCAGGTTCGTATATTTTCAGGAGTGTTAACGATTTTAACAAGGCCTAAAAATAAAAAACTGACTGCATATTTCCATGCAGCCAGTTAAAAATGTGTCTCTTTAATCAGAGACACAGGGAAGTACAATTTTTATGGTGTAACCAGACCAGTACTTTATGGCAACTCAACAACAGTTTGAGCAGTATAGTCAGAAGGAGCCGCACCAAAGGGAGTTGGAAAACCTGCTGTTACTACAGTTTCAGCAACCGCAATTCCATCCAATGTTAGTGTTCCGGTATCAAGCTCATAGTTTGCAGGATCAGCATCATTACCCGTAGTGCCTGTTCCTGTGAAATTATAAAGGCTGATAGTACGACCATTAATACTGCTCAGGTTCAGAGTGAAGTCAGTCACATTATCTGCAAGAGCAACAACACTGCCACGAAGGTATGACACGCCCATACGAGCATAACCATTTGCTGCTGACATTTGTAGATCAGATACCTGATCATTGGTGATGATACCAAATATTGCGATACGCTGGCCTACAGAAATATCCTGAATATCAAAAGTGCCTACGCTGAGTTGTTTCAATACGGTTGTACTTTGATCCAGGCTAACCGTTACATTGTCATTAAAGACTGCAGAACCATTAACTCGAAATACAGTTGCACCTCGTACTACGATTTGATCACCTGTACGTGACGTAACCGTTCCACGAACCAAATCCATACTTCCACCAGGTACACTGCTACCTGCATAAACCTCACGGGCTTCATATCGAAGTGGGAAAAACTTTAGATCACCCTTAACAATAACACCGGTAAGTTGAGCGATTGTTTCAAGTACCTGTAGTCCTTCCGCACCTTTATAACCAATACCATCAATCTCATAAAAAGTTTCATCATTAGTCAGTACCTGCAACGAACCAAATAGACGTTGACCTAAACCGATGTGATGGAAAAACGGACGAATATAAATTTCAAATACACTTTCATCAACATTAACAACCTTCAACGGCCCGCGTACACGATGTACTTTTGGCTTCTGTGGATCAACCTCGGCAATTAAAACCGGATCAACTGTCACCTTAACCTGATCACCTTCAAATACAACCGTATTGGATTTCTCTAAATCGAAATCCAGCATCAGATTTTTAGGGATACCCGGTGCAACAGGTAAAGCACTTAGACCATCCAATGTCACATTAACTTCCATTGTTGTAACTGGATTACCATCATTATCCACTATGTTAGTAACAGGTGTAGCATTACCCGCTGCATCCTCCACCTGAATATCTGCATTTGAATAATCCAGCAAAATACTGCCTTTTACATATAATCCATTCGGAACGGTAGCAGCAGTCAGAAATTCTGTCACTTCGGTGTACTGTGCAAAATCAACACGTGTAGATATTGGCAGTGTCTCAACCACGGCACCGTTCATATGTGTTAACTTAATTGAAAGCACATCAACGGTGTAGGTTACAAAATCACCCTCAGCATCGGTCAATGCCACTAATACCTGACCATCACCTTCATTATTAACCTCACTGTCACCACCACCACAGGCGGTCAAATTTAAAGCAAAAATAAAACTGACCAGCAGCATAAACCAACTGCCCCGTTTTTGTTGTTTGGCCGTGTGGCCTTCATATGTACTCATCATGAGATAAGCCTCCATTGGTTAGAAAATTTCACAGACTATTTTGCCTGTTAATAACACTAACGCGGCTGGAGGAATTTGGTTGACACCGCACCCGACTATTTATGAAATAAATATCAAAACTAGGTGAATACCAGTAAAAACAGTGGTTTGAGACCAGTTTTATAATGTCTGACTTCAATATTAGGAGTTAAAGGAATTAAAGAACTTCTTCAATTTCATGGTAACAATATAAATAGGGTGCATCATCAAATGAAAAGAGTCATCACCTCATTAATCATTATTTTAATCTTCACCGAATTTCTGGTGATGGCATTCCTCGCTGGTTTCTCCGGCTATTTTCATAATCCATGGATTGAAGCTCTGTTTGATGCGGTAGTCGTTTCCATTGTTGCAATGATGGCTATCAGCTACTTACTAAAAACATCCTCTGAACTACCCACCCTCAAAACCTGGGAATGACTCATGATAAAAATCGGTGCAGTAATTTTTATCATAGAAATCATCTTTATGTTAAGCATATATTTGCTTAATTTAACATTAAAGAGTAAATGTAAAAAAGTGACTATCCCCGCCAATAACCATAAGCATAGCCAGGTATTATCTATAAAATGCAAGTTACAACTAATGTACATTAATGATAAATAAATAAAAATCCAGAGACTACAAAATACAGCAGCATAAATCAGTAACCACATATTCATATCAAAGCATCCTCTTTATAAAATTAGACTGCACTCAAACCAGAGCAGATTTTACAAATAAGACATATCTATTTTGTTAAAAATACCACCGTAATAAAAATGCTATTATTAAATCAGGTAATGAGCATAACTATAAAATGTACCTAAAAAAATTTAGTATTAATTATTGCCTGTTTAATATTTTTTATTTTTCATAGAAAAAAACAAACACATTTAAAATAAACAACTATACTTATTAATAATAAGAGGACAAAAATAATGGGAGAGGTTAATCATGGCAAGTAAGAAAAAAACATCGACTAAAAAACGTTCATCGTCAACAACACGTAAAAGTGCAGCGACTCGCACACGCAATGATTTAACCAGGCAACTAAGAGCAGATCTAAAAGCATCAAAAGAAACGCTGAGAGCAGCCAATACTTCTGCCCGTAATGAGCTCAAACTGGCTAAAGCGGCAGCAAAAGCAGAAATTGCTGTATTAAAAGATCAACTTGCTGCAGTGATGAAGCGCGAAAAAGCGTTACTAAAAGTCAGCGAACAAAAAACCAAAATGATGTGGAAAGCTGCTGAACAATGGGAAAAGAAACAAGTCACAAAGATACAAAAAATGTTCAATAAAGCACCCAAGGCTTAAATCATCCTCATTTGTGCATTTAGGGGCATGCTGCCCCCTATATGTTAAATATTGATATGGAAAATTGTAAAATCAGCCTGCGCATATATAAAGTGGATTAAAAAAACACCCACTATATTGGTACAATTATAATTAATCTACAAACCAATCAATTCTGCATGTAATCCTTTGGTTTTTGCAGCTGACAAAAATTCAGTTGAATTAATAACATCAGGATTATATTCAACGATCATTAAATGCGGCTTAGTATTATGATAATCTGCTGCCATAACACCATCTAAAACTAACAAGGAATCACGTAAAGATTCGAGTTCATCTTTATTGGTATTTTCATCAATGTGAATAGTGACATCTGTCATTTTAATATCCATGATAGTTTCTCCTTTTTCTGTTTAACGTTTAATATAAGATGGTTCTGCCCATTTTGTTGCTTCAGTTTCCGCCTGGACAATACTCATCAACGCTTCTTTTTTAGCTTTTTTGGCCAGCTTTAATGCCTTGCTTTTATTATCTTTTTTTAGTGCTGCCTCTGCCTTCTTTATTAATTTTCCTGTTGTCACCCAGGCACCCTGTAACTTGTCAGCTTTTTTATAAAGTGCTTTTGTTTCCTGCAATACATCATGAACTGATTCTGCTGCCTGTGTTAATGGACAATAAAGGAACACAACGCCTAGCAGGGTGATAAATGTAATGTTCTTTTTCATAACATATGCTCCTGACTGGTATTTACATTAACCTTTCTGTTATTAAAAACGTGTTCCTGGTGCATTCATAGGAATGCCATTACTTAAAAATCGATGGAAGTATTCAAGATTATTCATTGCCTCCGTTTGTTGCTTAAGAGGTTTGGCACCAATATTTTTCATGCAACCTTTATAACGACGCTGAATAGTACCCATACCACCCCACTTGGAGCGATAAGATGGAAAGTGTGTTGCCTGCCCTACCGCAGTGCTCAACTCATTACCACGAATCCTGGAACCTGCAGCCTCCCAATGACAGCTATAACAAGCAAAAGCACGTGGACCACGACGAGTAAAATAAATGCGTTTACCATCTTCATAAGCTGCCAGTGCAGCAGGCTCATCAGGTACATTAATGGTAATGGGTTTACCCCGAGAGGTATTAGCCATATAGGCCAGGATAGAAGCAATCTTACCCTTCAAATACGGCAAAGATTTTTCACCATTTTTCTCTCGACAATCATTAATAGCCGCAGCAAGTGTTTTGACTTTGCCGCTCTTCTTGTCAAAGCGTGGGTAGGTATGTGCAATTCCAATCCCCCCGTTTTTAAAACACCCTGCATAGGTCTTGCCATTTTTAAAGGGCGTTGTAAAAAGTGATTCACCATCATCAATAGCGATCTCATAGGGCGGAAAAGACATAATGTCTTCCCATTGTCCACGTTTATCCTGATTAAAATTGTACATGCCATTCGATAAATCCACTGCAGACAAACCAGGGAATTTTTTTTTGAAATATTTCTGATAAGCAACAAGATCTTCTTGCGGTCCGGCATTCACGTTTGGCATTACAAGATGTGATATCAATATTGATAAAATAATGAAGGTTAATTTTTTCACGCTACTATCCTCCTTCCAATTCCTCTAAAATTTATATATCTAATGTCATATGTTATTTTCTTTTATAAACATTACTCCTGACTAGCTGTTTACAGGGTATAAAGAAAATCAATTAATAATTTCGTTTCCTTATTATTCAGAAATCCATGTCGCCCAAAGGGAGGCATCATTGTGTCTGGTTTTATGGCTTTTTGTGGATCGTAAATAATGTCGCGTATTCGTCCGCGATTAGGAAACCTTTGCAACATGCTGACGAATGGTGGCCCGACCGTTCCGGCCTGATTGGCACCGTTGAAGCTATGACATGCCTGGCACAGTTTTAATGCCACAGCCCTGCCATTCTCCAGTGGAGTTTTTACTTTCTCTGCTGTGAATACCGGCATGGAAACCAGACTAGATAACGCTATTAGGAGTAAGCTTTGCCTATAATTTTTAACCCGCCATTTTTTCATAACAGCCCCCTCTATTTTCCTGAATTTTACTCCGCTATCGAAATATCCCCTGACTATATTATAGTTCACCATTCTACCCACGATACATAATTGCCCGTGACCATCAGGAACTTGCAACGCAAGTCTGTATTAAATCTTTCTAAAAAACTAATACTATTGAATCTATAAACCGAACTCTAATATTAAAATATTCTATATAATTTATCATAAATAGAAATTTCATATACTGATCAGGATCATAACTAATTGAAATAGTAATATTTTTACGAATATAAAAGGATGTCTAAAACAAACATGTATTTTAAAATCTTCATACTAAATATGAAAATAATTATTTAGAGTCAGTACAAGAAAAATATTTATCAGCGAGAGAATAACAAACAAAATAAAGTTATTTAACTGCTTGCTTACAGAAAAAAATTTAAAACATATAACTGGATTATTTACCTGCAGGATGAATATTCTTTGCTTTTTCATTTGCCCATTCCCCTGGTTTATCTTTATGACAAGATAAGCAGGCAAAATCAGGAGTAACAAAACCTTTGGCAAAACTTTTTTCTTTTCCATTTACCTTTTTGCTATAGAACATACTTTCTTCAACTGTATTGATCTTGAATAAGTGACTACGGATATCCGCTTCAATAGCACTTTTTGCAGTAGCCGATTTTGTTGCCCTGGGCATATGGCAATCAATGCACCGTACTCCAACCTTTTGCATGCTGCTACCGAAATAACTCTTCTGCTGTTTCTGGTGGCAAGTTACACATTCAAGTTTAATACTAAATTGGGCTCGCTTATGTGGATCATGACAGCTGACACAATTCATGCTTTTATGTGGGCTGGCAAGTAACTCATTATATTGTTCGTGATGACGAATAAAACCTTTTTTTGCCGGGATAGTATTTGAGTTACCACGTTGATGACATTTTCCACAGGCAGCGGCTGAGCGATCTATTTTGATGAATTTTATATCACTGGTTTTTGCATGTTGGCTACCTGGACCATGGCAGGCTTCGCATTGAATACCCGTGGCAACCCATGTCCCTTTAATTCCTTTAAGGCCACCCTGGTTACCCTTTTTATTGAATCCAGTTGTATGGCATCTGCCACAAGTGTAAGGTTTTTTCTCACCTTTATGATAAAAAGACCATGTTCCTGTTTCAAGGTTATATTGAGTTTTAAGTTCAGAACCATCTTTCGCGGCAGTAATAATAAAACCTTGTTTATCTATATAACGTACCTTTTTGTATGCTCCACCAATAACATAAGAAATATCATTCCATGAATATCCTTTAGGTAAGGGTAAAGCACGGTGCCTGGCTATTTCTGCTTTCGTCAGTTTATAAGGATGTCCGGAAACGCGAAAGTTATTGTATTGTTGTTTATGACAAACAGAACAAGATTCTGAGCCTATATAGCCCGCTGCAATAACATTATTCTGCGCTAAAGGCAGTAATACTATTGAGATTATGATTTTTAATAAACGGGTCATATATTGAATACTCTTTAAATAAATAAAGACTAAAACCTTCAATATGTAAAGCTTAAATCTATAAAATTTATATGAAGATTAATATCAACACCAAATGGCAATACAACCCTTATCAAATAACAATCGAAATCCCAAGTAATAATGGAGTTAACATAGCCGCAGCCACATTTGCAGCGAGGTATCGAGGGAAATCACCTATTACTGATGTGTGTTTCATTGCACCGATAAACGCGTATAAGGAAAAGATCATTGGCATTAAAGCAATAATACTCAAGTTTGGTAAAACACCCTTAATAATAAAAAATAAAATCAGTAAATATGCAGCCAGAAAAAAAAGCGCATAGACAAAATTACTTATATTCAAACCAAAGGCAATGGGGAATGTATTTCGCCCAACACTTGCATCAGCTTTTATATCAGGATACTGATTTAATAAAAGAAGATTATTAATCAGAAAAAAAGGAATGAGCGATACTAACCAGGATAACGGAGAATGCTCTCCTGTTAAGATCACATGAGTACCAACCACCATCAGAACGCCAAACCCTAAACCAGGTGCAATTAAACATAAAAAGGGAAATCGGTTAAGCCATTGTGTGTATGTCATTATCAACACCACACCGACAAAACCAATTGGTAAGATTAGAGTGCCACGTTGCATAATAAGGTAAATTCCAATAAAGATTGTTAGCAACAACGAAACCAGGCCAACAGTCAGTACAACATTAGCCATTTCAGGATTATCAGGTAATGCACCGCTACCACCACTAAAGGGGGTTTTTTCTGTTTTTAAATCCAGGCCGCTTTGAAAATCAAAGTACTCATTAAACGTATTTACACTTATATGAGCTGAAATCGCACCAGCCAGGATAAGAAAAAAGAGTAGGGAATTTATCGGTAATCCTGTTGTGAGCGAAGTACTTAAACCTAAAACGACACACACGGGTGATAAAACAAGAAATGAAGGACGAATTGTCTGAAACACTGTTTTTAGATGCATAGTTTAAATTCTCAACCTTTTAAGCACTAAACGTTTAAGTAAATGACTGTAACCGTAACATTACAAACAAGGAGTTTAAAATGAAATTAATAAGGATTTTACCCGCTGTCTTGTTGTTATCAATTACAAATGCGGCATTAGCATTTACAAGTTCCAGCTATGTAGTAGTAAATACAGACTCAACCCGGATGTACGGGATGTTCAATGTTGGCCCGAATGCATCACCAAGTAGTGAAGGTGCCTGAATTTCTGCCCGCCATATCGCAAATAGTTATGTCTTGTTTGATGGTTATGACAAGGCAAATAACAGACGATTTTCCTGTTACTTGTTCTCGAACGCAGCATTGTATAACGAGGCAAAAAACATAGCGGATGGATAAACACAGATTTATCTGTTCTGATAATCACAAAAGAACCGGTAATAAGAAAAACAATTATTTCTTATCACCGACTCTCTGATATATTGAAGAAAACAACCACTTTTGTAAAATCTTCGATATTAATTAATACCTATTTAATCCACTCCATCATAGGTTTAATCCATTTATCATTTGGGGTATAGAATACTCCATGGCCACTACCCACTTGTAAAATTATTTCTTTATGTTGAAGTTCACCTGAGGAACTATTGAACATGTCTTCACAGGACGAGAAGATATCATCATTATAATCAACGATAGACAGTACACGTCCTTTTAAATCCAAGTCAAATTTATTAATAAATTTTTTAGTCTTACGTATACAGCCAGCAAGAACCACATAATTTATACTCTCATTTCCAATACGAGATGAGGTGA
>VAPK010327902.1_pt1 | contig 18731 bp, 13 predicted proteins | sample 3395031 | NCBI WGS metagenome assembly VAPK01 (sample SAMN08290443, study PRJNA428436) | hydrothermal vent metagenome | isolation source: Deep-sea hydrothermal vent chimney 1 | place: Pacific Ocean: Juan De Fuca Ridge
GCAGATTTTGGATCAGAACACCAATTTTTATGCTAGCCTACGAGACAGTGATGTATATCTCGGCGGTGCCTTGAAATATAATTTTCTTTACAATACCCAAACAGAGAGAATTCTAAAATTGTAACCAGCATGCCGCTAGGTCCGTCTGAACTCATTTTAAATGCTGATGGCAGCATTTACCACCTCAATTTGCTTCCAGAAGATATCGCTACGACTATTATTATCGTTGGTGATCAAAATCGGGTGGAGAAAGTTTCCAAATATTTCGATTCCATTGAAACCAAGAAAGGAAAACGAGAGTTTTTGACTCATACGGGAATCTTGAACGGAAAACGATTGAGCGTAGTATCAACAGGTATCGGTACTGACAATATTGACATTGTTCTCAATGAATTGGATGCTCTTGTAAATTTAGATTTTGAAAACCGAACGGTCAAAACAAAAAAGACCGTAATGGATTTTGTTCGTATAGGAACGTCAGGGGCAATTCAAGCCGATATCGATGTTGATTCATTTTTGCTCAGCGAATATGCCATAGGTTTCGATGGACTTTTACACTACTACAATAGCAAGGAAGTGCAACACTTAGAGATTTCAAAGGCTTTTATTGATTGTACAAATTGGGACAGCGATAAACCGACACCCTATGTGGTCAAATGTGACGAAACCCTATCTTCACGATTGACCTCAAATCATATACGATTTGGTATGACCGGAACGAATATTGGGTTTTACGGACCACAAGGGCGTAAACTTCGATTAGAAATGTCTGATAAGGATTTAAATGAAAAACTGACCTCTTTTGAGTTCGATGGTATGAAAATCACTAATCTTGAAATGGAAACTTCGGCTATTTATGGCCTTTCAAAACTCTTGGGCCACCGGGCGATTTCAATGAACTGTATATTGGCAAATAGAGTGACTAGTGCGTTTTCTGAAAACCCGAAAAAGGCAGTCGATGAGCTAATTCAGTATACTTTGAAAAAATTAACAAGTTCGAAGTAGTTACATGATGAGTTCTCAACAACGATTTCCAATCAGTATAAAAGTCTGGCTAAAGCAATGAAGAACGTACGAATAATTGGTGTACCGGAGCATTTTAACCTTCCTTGGCGCATGGCTATAAATGAAGGGGTTTTTCGAGAACGGGGCATCGATCTCTGTTGGGCGGATATTCATGAAGGTACCGGTAAAATGTGTCAACTACTACAAAATGAAGAGGCCGACCTTGCCATCATCTTGACCGAGGGCATCGTAAAAAGCATTACAGAAGGAAACCCGGTTAAAATCGTTCAAGAGTATATTGCCACTCCCCTACTTTGGGGTCTGCATGTCGCCTCAGAAAGTCAATATCAGTGCATTAATGACCTTATCGGCACTAAAGCGGCAATTAGTCGCTATGGCAGCGGAAGCCACCTCATGGCCTACGTAAACGCTAAGAATCAAGAATGGGATGCGAACCACTTGCAATTTGAGATTGTCAATAACCTTAATGGTGCCGTAAAAGCATTGACCAAGGGGCAGGCCGATTATTTTTTATGGGAACACTTTACGACCAAACCCATTGTGGATCAAGGGGTTTTTAGAAGATTGGGCGACTGCCCAACCTCATGGCCTTGTTTTGTTATTGCCTCTACTGACAGATTTATAAAAGAAAACAGCCGTCTATTGAAGCATATTTTGGAAGTGATCAATATGTACACGTCAGAATTCAAATCCATTCCCAGTATTGACCGTACTTTGGCCAATGGCTACCAACAACAACTGGAAGATATTCAGGAATGGCTTTCGATGACAAGATGGAGCCAGCAACAAATAGATGTCGATGTGCTAAAGAAGGTCAGTACTACACTTCTTCAGTTAAACCTTATCGATAAGGTATCGCCATTTGAAAATTTGGCTCTTAACCATTGATTTTAATTGGTTCAACTCGTTTCCATACTTTGAAAATACGTAGTGATCAAGGCCTTGATCTTTCGTTCTGACAGCGGCTTTTGAACAAATTTCCTGACATTTGGGTTACCTGCGGCCTTAACCCGATCCGTTTCTTCCTCGCTGGTTGTCAGCACAACAATGAATATCGAATTTTTCACAGATTTTTTAATCGTGCTTTCATAGGCGTCCAAGAATTCCCAGCCATTCATTACGGGCATATTGATGTCCAATAACAATAGACAAGGTGACAACAAAGAGCTTTTCATCATTGTTGTCTCCGTTCCTCTAATGAAATCAAGGGCAACTTGTCCGTTCACTGCTATATCAACTTCAACGTCAAGTTCCAATTTGGAAATGAAAATTTTATTGAACAAGTTGCTTATATGGTCATCATCCACCAAAAGGATAGACCTTAAACTAGGGTTACTCATCTATTGCGAAATTGGTATTGATCAATAACAAAAGTAGTCTATTTCGCTCTAAATAAGAAAGAAAATAATCGAATTCTAAAACTGCTCAGACTTTACTGATAAAAAAATATTAAGAATCTGGCTCAAATTATCTTTCACCAGTCGATAGGCAACTTGCCAGAAGTCTTCAAAAACGCATTGGTCATACTAAAATGCTTGTTTCCGAACCAATACCCCCTATTGGCACTTAGGGGCGAAGGATGCCCTGAGGTTAGAATATGGTGTTTGTTTTTATCGATCAAGGCCGCTTTCTTTTTAGCAAAACCTCCCCAGAGCAGAAAGACCATACCTTCTCTTTCATTAGATATTTTTTGTATGACAGCATCGGTAAACCTTTCCCAGCCCTTTTTTTGATGACTACCCGCTTGGTATGCCCGAACCGTCAATGTGGCATTCAACAATAGCACTCCTTGATCCGCCCAACGTTCTAGATTGCCACTTTTAGGATAGGGTTTTTGTAGGTCAGTCTCTATTTCCTTAAAAATATTGATCAACGATGGCGGGTGCGAAAGTCCGTCTTTCACTGAAAAACAGAGTCCGTTCGCCTGATTTGGCCCATGATATGGGTCTTGCCCGATGATGACCACCTTTGTTTTGTCAAAAGGGGAATGATCAAAAGCCGAAAATATTTGATTTCCCGCTGGGTAACAAGTATGTTGAACGTATTCTTGTTTCACAAAATCGACCAAGTCTTGAAAATAGGCTTGCCCAAATTCTTCCAAGAGCTGATTTTTCCATGATTCATCTATGTTTACCGTCATTATCTACAATTGTCAAAAGTTATTGTCTATTCAAAAATAGGGAAATCTACGTACCTTTGCCAGCGATAAGATAATCAATGGCTACAATACATACTAAAACGCTCGAAGACCTTGAGTTTCCAATGGTTTTGAAACAATTAGCTTCCCGTTGCCATACTGAATTGGGCAAAGAACGGGCCTTGACCATCAAACCCTTACCTGATTCGGAAAGCATACTGCTGGTTTTAGGACAAACTTCTGAATACCTAAGCTCGTTAGAGAGCGAAAATCGTATACCGAATCATGGTTTTGATCAGATCGATGACGAATTAAAGCTCTTAAGAATAGAGAATACGACACTGGAAATCAATGGTTTTCGAAAAATAGGGAATATCTGTACAACAGTGGCCCTGCACAATAAATTCTTCAAAAAGTTTAAGGAATACTACCCTTTGTTATTTGTTGCATCCCAAAAACTGGAAGTCAATACGGGTATTGCTGCTCAGATCGATACTGTTATCAATCGTTTTGGCGAAGTGAAAGACAAGGCATCTGATGCGCTTCATACTACCCGAAGAGAAATAAATGAAATAAAAAATAAGATCAGCCAGAGTTTTGCCTCTGCACTGACCCGCTATCACGGGGCTGATTATTTAGATGATATTCGAGAGTCGGTCTTTGAAAACCGTCGTGTTTTGGCTGTAAAGGCGATGTACCGTCGAAAAGTGAAAGGTGCCGTTATGGGCAATTCCAAAACAGGTAGCATTGTCTATATAGAACCTGAGGTCACCTTGAAGTATAGTCGCGAACTTAATAATCTAGAGTTTGAGGAAAAAGAGGAAATACAACGCATTCTAAATGTGCTTACGGCCCATATCAGGCCCTATGCCCCCCTCCTATCCGAATACCAAGAGTTCTTGGCGCATATTGATATTACCGCTGCCAAAGCGGCCTATGCATCTGAGATGAACGCTATATTGCCTAAATTCAGTGAATCAAAAACACTGCTCTTATGTGAAGCCTACCATCCTTTGTTGTACTTGACCAACAAGCTAAGTGAACAAAAAACCCATCCACAGACCATAGAACTGCATTCGGAAAACCGCATTATAGTGATTTCGGGGCCCAATGCAGGCGGTAAGAGCATTACCCTCAAGACCATTGGTCTCTTGCAGGTGATGTTGCAGAGCGGACTTTTGATTCCCGTTCACGAGCGGAGTTCGGTATGTCTGTTTGATAGGATTTTAACGGATATCGGGGATAATCAATCCATTGAAAATCACCTGAGTACGTATAGTTATCGGTTAAAAAACATGAATCGTTTCTTGCGCAAATGCAACGAAAACACCTTATTTCTGATTGATGAATTCGGTACGGGAAGCGATCCAGAACTGGGTGGCGCACTGGCGGAGGCGTTTTTAGAGGTGTTTTACGAACGGGGCGCTTACGGCGTGATTACTACACACTATTCGAATCTGAAACTATTGGCAAACGAATTACCGCACATCTCGAATGCCAATATGCTCTTTGATGGCAAGACCCTTGAACCCACCTTTCAATTGGTGTTGGGCCAGGCCGGTAGTTCGTTTACTTTCGAGGTGGCCCAAAAAAACGGGATTCCCTACAGTCTTATAAACAAGGCAAAGAAGAAGATAGAACGAGGCAAAGTGCGTTTTGATGCCACGATAGCCAAATTACAGAAAGAACGCAGTAAAATGGCTCAAACGGGTTCTAGGATGCAAGAAGAAGAATCTAAAGCGCGTAAAGAATCAGAGCGATTGGAAAAACTGAACGCCAAGGTAAAAGCCAAATTGGTGAGTTATCAAGAACTGTACGATCATGACCAACGAATGGTTCAGTTGGGAAACCGAGTAAATACTGCTGCTGACAAATATTTTCAAGACAAAAAGAAACGTGTTTTGGTCTCTGAGCTCATTCGTATCGTTGAGGTAGAGAACAGCAAACGTAAAAAGAAGACCGCCAACCAAGCAAAACTCGAACGAGACAAAAAAGCAAAGGTGGCCCAAGAGGCACAAAAAGAGGTAAAGGTCATCCGTAGAAAGAAAAAAATTCAAAAAAAGAAAAATGAAGTCAAGGAAAAGAACAAGCCGAGACCCGTTTTTAAAATCGGAGATCGAGTTCGTATCTTTGACGGAAAAGCCGTTGGTTCCATTGACAAGCTCGAAAAGAGCAAGGCAGTGGTGAACTACGGACTTTTCATGACCACTATCGGTGTTGACCAATTAGAGTTGGTAGATAGGAAGCAGTGATAAGTGGTCAGTAAATGAATATGCACCAATTGAGTTCATAGAGACATGTCAGATAAAAAAATAATACTTTTTGACGGTGTTTGCAATCTCTGCAACGGGGCGGTTAAATTTGTCATCAAACGTGATAAGAAAGACCTCTTTCGTTACACAGCGCTACAAAGTGACATTGGTGAAAGGTTGGTCGCTGAACGAGATATTGATACTTCAAAGGTCGATTCCATTATACTTATCGAACCCGGGGTGGCCTATTACACGAAATCTACCGCTGCTTTGAAAATTGCCGCATCTTTCGGTGGAATCTGGATTTTGGCAAACGTACTAATCTTGATTCCCAGCTATTTACGAAATATCGTATACGATTTAGTGGCGCGCTATCGTTATCGTTGGTTTGGCAAAAAAGACCAATGCATGGTGCCAACCGCTAAATTGAGGGAGAAGTTCTTGGATTGAAACGTATAGCAGTACCTTCCCTTTCAAGCACATGGTATTCAAGTCTAGGACGGCCGTGAGAAACACAGGTTTCCATGGTCAATAATCACAGTAGATCCCCTAATTTTGCGACACTCGATTTAAGGTTCTGGGCATAAGGGCAATGAACCTGATTTTATACAACAAATGGAAAAAATATCACATTGGTTATATGAATATCTTATAACTCAGGGAATTACGGAGAAAAGTGCTGAATACATCAATATGTTCGTGTTATTGTTGGTGCTGTTGTCGATACTATTCGTACTAGACTTTATATTGCGAAAACTATTGGTAAATGCCTTTAGTAGGTTCTCGAACACTTCGAAAACACATTTCGATGATTTACTGGTAAGCAACAAAGCTCCTAGGAATATTGCACATATTGTACCTGTATTAGTTGCTTATGGAGCCGTGCCCTATATTTTCAGGGATTTCCCTGACGTGAAAGCAATTGTTCTCAAAAGCATGGAAGTTTTTGGAATCCTTCTTTTTCTATGGGTCATAAGAAGTTTGCTGAATACGGTTAAGGACTATTTTAAAATACTGCCCAGACTCAAAGACAAACCCATTGATAGTTATATTCAGGTGTTCATGATATTTTTATGGGTCATTGGTGTATTTTATGCCTTTTCCGTACTAACTGGAATTGAGTTGTGGAAATTCTTGACCGCACTCGGCACAGCCTCTGCGGTCATTATTCTTGTGTTTAAAGATACTATCTTAGGATTCGTGGCCAGTATTCAGGTATCCATCAATGATATGGTGCGTATTGGCGATTGGATCACTTTTGAAAAATATGGTGCCGATGGCGATGTAATCGAAATCAATCTGGCCACGGTCAAAGTCCAGAATTTCGACAAGACCATAACGACCATACCCACCTATGCCTTAATTTCTGATTCTTTTAGAAACTGGCGTGGAATGGTCGATTCACAAGGGAGGCGTATTAAAAGGGCTTTACTGATAAAACAGGAAAGCATTAAGTTTCTTACGAAAAAAAATCTTGTAGATCTTCATAAAATAGCGTTGATCACGAAGTATCTTCAAAAAAAGGAAAATGTGATACATGAGTACAATGAAGAGAACAATATTGACAAATCAATCTTGATCAATGGTAGGAACTTAACGAACATAGGAGTTTTCAGAAAGTATATCGATGCCTATTTAAATAACCATTCAGGCATTAATAGCGATATGATGATCATGGTGCGACAGTTGGCACCTACCGCTCAGGGCCTGCCTATAGAAATATATGCGTTTAGTAGCGACAAACGTTGGGAAAACTATGAATATATCATGGCCGATATCTTTGACCATCTTTTGGCGGCCATTCCTTATTTTGGTCTCGAAGGGTTTGAATTGCCCAATAGTGCCAATTTTAAAAAGAACTGAAGATTATTGATTTTTAGCCTTCGAACATATTTTTTTAGTTCTTTACCGGTAAATTTCTCAATACCAAATTAATGATCTCAGGGCAAGCCTGATTGTTGGCATCGGGGAATTATAAACCCACAATAAAATTGGGAATATGGCAAAATCGAGACTCTTTTCTCGGTAACTCTGCCAAAACCGCCTTTCACTCATTCAAAGATCTCACTGCCTAATTCTTGGTTTTATAAATCAAGGCTCGTGCCTAAGTTTACCCAAACTTCTAAAACCAAAACTTATGAAAAATCTAATATTATTTTTATGTGTCTTTCCAATATTGCTATTTGGCAATGACAACCAAGCACCATCAAAGATCAAAGAGGTCACTATCTATTTAAATGGTGCGCAAATCACACGCTTGGCCTCTTTTAACCTGAAAGCAGGTAGTTCTGAAATTACATTTACCGATCTTTCAACAAAAATCGATGAGAATAGCATTCAAATTTCTGGTTTGCAATCGGTTTCTATTTTATCTATGGCGTACGACATCAATTTTCTACCCAAAACAGAGAGTTCGCCTCATTTTTTGATATTACAGTTGAAATTAGATGCCGTGCAATCAAAGATTTCTTTATTGAAAAACACTATCATTGGCCTGAAAGAGGAGGAAAAGGTGATTACCGCCAACCGTATGGTCAGTTCAGAAACGCAGGTAGTGAACTTAGAGGTAATCAAACAGATAAGCACCTATTATCGTGAACGGATTACAGCAATCAAAAACGAAATTTACACTACCAATTTAGAAATCAATTTATTGGGGTATGACCTTAGAGCCATCAAAAATGAACTCAAAGAACTCAATAAAGCTCTTGAGAAAGAACAAGGGGAGTTGATGATTAAGTTTGACGCCCCCATTGCGACAAGTTTGAACCTCTCGATCACCTATCTGGTCAGTGATGCAGGGTGGATTCCCAACTACGATATCAAATCAAAGAGTATCAATACACCTTTGAATCTTAGCTACAAAGCACACGTATATCAAAAAACAGGAGTTGATTGGAATGGCGTCAACATCGTTCTATCTACGGGAAACCCCAATTTCAATGTATCTAAGCCTAATTTGAGCGCCAAATATTTAAACTTTTCAAACGGGTGGACAAGTAAAACCCAACCCACCAAAAAACAACGCTATGTTTACAATCCAACCGTGAAAAAGGTCACGGGCATTGTTACCGATAATTCTGGTGAACCATTACCTGGAGCCAATATTATGGTCAGTGGCACTTCAAAAGGTGTTCAAACTGATTTTGATGGGTATTATTCTATTGATATAGAAGAAGGTCAAGAATTAGAAATGTCTTACCTAGGCTTTAACACCGCACGAACACCTATTTTTTCTTCAGTGATGAATATCAGATTGGAAGAAAATGCAGAGATGTTAGAAGAAGTAGTGGTTACAGCTATGAGTACAAATACGGAATCTTCAAACTATGCATTATCAAGTGTGTTACAAGGAAAGGTTTCTGGAATTCGTATTAGAGGAATAGGAAGCATAAAAGGCAGGTATCATGAACCCAAACCACCACTATACATCATTGACGGAATTCCTGTTGAAGGGTTTATTGAAGGAGATTTAGATGAAAGTGAAATTCAATCCGTTGAAGTTTTGGAAGGAAGCAAGGCACAAGCTATATATGGTAGCCAAGGTAGCAATGGGGTTATAGTGGTAACAACGAAAAAAAGTAAGACCGAAGATGATGTGACCCAGACCAAATTTATCATTAAAAAGCCCTGCTCCATCGTATCCGACGGTGATATAACTACTATTGAAATCAATACTTTTAAGCTGAAGTCAGAATACGAATACTTTGCCGTACCTATTGTCAACGAAAATGTCTTTTTAACGGCCAGTTTCAAAGATTGGGAAGACTATAACCTTTTACCCGGTGAAGCCAGCATTTACTTCAATGGGTCTTATTCCGGAAAAACTACTATAGACCCATATACAGTAAAAAAAGAAATGATCGTTTCTTTGGGAATAGAGCCAAACATTACGGTTACAAGAAAGCGAAGCAAAAATTTTAAAAGCAAATCTTTTATGGGAAGTAATCGAATATTAGACAGAACCTATGAGTTGGAAGTAAAAAACAATATGTCGACTTCAATAAATTTAAAGCTCATGGATCGTATTCCCCTCTCTCAGAACAAAGAAATAAAAGTTGATGATATAGTGACCTTTGCCGCTGAATACGATAAAAAGAAAGGACTTTTAACCTGGAAAATGAATCTTGGCCCCAAAAAAAGCAAAAAGGAAAGTTTCTCTTTCAAGATAAAACACCCGAAATATAGAAGTATATCTTTGTAAAGCTCCTTTGAAATGGCTCTGGTTATTTGTGCAACCGATACCAAAGGATTATCGGATGCACATTATTTTTAATTACCCAAAATAATGTCTAGGGTCTTGTTAGTCTTCGAATTCTGCCCAAGACCAAATTGAAATGGTTCTTTACAGGCCCTAATTTATCAATGGCATGATTTATCTTACTTCATCCAAGTGGTCGTCCCAATCCTCAACATGGGGCTTGCCCAGTTTACCTACGGATTTGGCGACAATCATGGCCACTGTTGCATCACCGGTGACATTTATTACGGTTCTAAACATATCTAAAGGTCTATCAACTGCAAATATCAATGCGAGCCCTATGGCTAGTTTATCAGCAGGAAAACCAACAGATTCCAATACTATGACCAACATCACCATACCCGCACCCGGTACGGCCGCTGTACCAATAGAAGCCAATAGGGCAGTTAGTACAATAGTCAGCTGCGCGCCTAGGTCAAGATCGAAACCAAGGGCCTGTGAAATAAATACAGCAGCAACACCTTGATACAGGCTTGTACCGTCCATATTGATCGTAGCACCTACTGGCAATACAAAGCTGGTAACTTCCTTGTCCACACCAATATGTTCTTCTACCCTTTCCATGGTAACGGGCAAGGTTGCGGCACTAGAACTGGTTGAAAAGGCCAATAACTGCGCAGGACTCATCTGTTTCAAAAACCAAAACGGATTTTTCTTGGTAATCACCCCAACAAGAATACAATAGAAAATAATCATGAGGCAAAGTCCTAATACTACCACACCAGCATATTTTAACAGGGCCACCAATAATTCAGGGTCGCCCGAAGATACAACTACGTTCGCCAATAGGGCAAATACGGCAACTGGGGCCGTCAACATAATCAAGTCGACCATTTTCAAAACCGCATCGTTTAAAGAATCAAAGAAACTCTTTAGGGGCTTTGATTTTTCTTCTCCGATCAACAGCATTGAAATACCCAGAAAAATAGTAAAGAAAATCACCTGCAACATGAGTTTATTGTTGCTCATAGCGGCCATCGCATTATCAGGTACCATATCTTCTAAAAACTTGAGCGGACCGCTATTTTTTTGGCGTACGGCCTCCTCTAATTTTGAAGTAACCCCACTATCATTGGCATAAGTGCTCGTAAGCCGCTCTATTGTGTCTTCTGAAATACCATCTCCTGGTTGTATTATATTTACCAATACGAGCCCTAAAACAATGGCTATTATGGTCGTGCCCATATAAATACCTATGGTTCGAAGGCCAATACTCTTGAATTTAGAAATATCCTTTAAATCTGAGATACCTTTGATCAAAGAGGCTAAAATCAAGGGAATCGCAATAAGCTTTAGAAGCTTTACAAAGATGGTGCCTATGGGTTTTATCCAATCCAAGACAAATTCTTTGCCCCATTCAACCTGTGTCATTCCGTAACCAAAAAGGAGTCCAGCTACCATGCCGATAAGAATCAGCCAGTGCAGTTCGAGTTTTCTCATACCAGAAATTAGTTTAGGTGAGAAAGATACTATATTGAACGGAAAACTGCTAGAAAAGGAAAATTATAATTTGACCGAACGGTTCAGCAGCGTGAAATCAGCCAAAACAAGAGCGGCCATCGCTTCTACAATGGGCACTGCCCTAGGCACTACACAGGGGTCATGACGACCTTTACCTTGGGTTTGCACGGTATTACCTTCTTTATCAATGGTTTCGTATGCTTGTAGAATAGTGGCAACCGGTTTGAAAGCTACGTTGAAATAAATATCCATACCATTACTGATTCCACCCTGTATTCCTCCACTGTGATTGGTTTTGGTCGTACCATCGTTATTGAACTGGTCATTGTGTTGGCTGCCCTTCATTTTTACACCTTCAAAACCACTTCCGTATTCAAAGCCTTTCACGGCGTTGATCGAAAGCATGGCCTTGCCCAATTCGGCGTGCAATTTGTCGAAAACAGGTTCGCCAAGGCCCACAGGTACATTCTGTATGACACAGGTGATGACCCCTCCGACAGTATCTCCCTCGCTGCGTACCTCTTTGATGTGTTCTTCCATCTTCTTGGCCATACCCGGATCCGGACAACGTACTGGATTGGATTCAATAAGAGAGAAATCAAGTTCTTTAAAATCGCTCTTCAATTGCAGCTCGCCGACCTGAGATACAAAAGCGTTTATTTTAATGGATGATAGGAATTGTTTTGCAATAGCACCAGCCACTACCCTACTTGCCGTCTCACGGGCCGAACTACGGCCGCCACCTCTGTAATCTCGAAACCCATATTTTCGATCGTATACGTAATCGGCATGTGAAGGCCGGTATGAATCCTTAATATGCGAATAATCACGTGATTTTTGATTGGTGTTATGAATGGTAAACCCTATTGGTGTTCCTGTGGTCTTTCCCTCGAATATTCCTGATAGAAATTCGACCGTATCGGGTTCTTTCCGTTGGGTCACAATGGCCGACTGCCCAGGTTTTCTACGGTTAAGGTCGTTTTGTATAGCTTCAAGGTCAAGGGTGATACCTGAGGGGCATCCGTCTAAAACCCCTCCAATCGCCACACCGTGCGATTCGCCAAAGGTCATTACTCTAAAAAGGGTTCCGAAAACGTTTCCTGCCATGTTTTATGATAAAATAGTGGTTCATTTGCTACTGCATACCACTCACTGCTCAGTTACAAAGGTAAATCTTAAAATAGCCAAAACCAAAATTGGTGTTTTAATATGAGGTCAATCTGTCAAAGCATTTTTTAAGATGGATATCGGATGTAATGCCTTACGTTTCGTACCATCATAAATTTGATGCCTACAACTTGTACCATTGGCGGCTATGATAACATCTTTATCCGATTTCCTTACGGATGGGAACAACCTCAGCTCCCCTATTTGCATACTCACCTCATAATGTTCTTTTTCATAACCAAACGAACCTGCCATACCACAGCAGCCAGAGCTTATGATGGAAACGGTATAATTCTCGGGTATATTCAGAATATCAAAGGTCACTTTTTGGTTCGACAAAGCTTTTTGGTGACAGTGATTGTGAATCTTGACCCTTTTCGCCTCTTTTGTAAATTGTTCTGGAGTTATTTTTCCTCTTTTTATTTCATCCGAAAGAAACTCCTCTATTAGAAACGTGTTTTCAGCAATGGGATCGGTTATTTCTTTATCGCTGCAAAAGCGTTTGTACTCATCTCTAAAGGTCAAAACCGCCGAGGGCTCCAACCCGATTACGGGTATACTTTTTTTTGCAAATGCCGCCAATTTCGGAATATTACCAAGGGCAAGCTTCTTGGCCTGTTTCAAAAAGCCTTTTGATATGTATGTTCGTCCACTTTCCGCATAGAACAATTCAACCTCATAACCCAAACGGGCCAATACCTCAATGGCATCTTTACCCAAGCCAATATCTAGATAATTGGTAAATTCATCAATATATAAAATTACTTTTTTATTGGAAGTAACCTTCTTCTTGTCAAATAATTGAAGGTGTCTATTGAAATTAAAATTATATATTTTCGGAAAACTTCTTTGAGGGGCGACACCTGCCATTTTCTTCAATAGGCCACCTATCAAACCAGACTCGTAAACGGCATTCGTCAACTTCGGTATCGTACTGCCAAATTTGTTCAACCGAGTATTGTAAGCAAACAGTTTGCTTCGCAACGGATACCCGTTGGCCTCTTGATATTGGTATAGGAATTCAGCCTTTAAGACCGCTACATCAACATTGCTCGGGCATTCACTGGCACAGGCCTTACAGCTCAAGCACAGGTCAAAAACTTCTTTCAGTTCTTTTTGATCGAATCTGTTCTTTTTATCGCTCACTGTTAGAAACTCCCGTAAGGCATTTGCCCTGCCCCTTGTCGTATCCTTTTCGTTTTTTGTTGCGTGGTAGCTGGGGCACATTCCGCCAGACATACGGTGCGTTTTACGGCAATCACCACTACCGTTACATTTTTCGGTAGCTTTTAGAATACCCTCGCTATCTGAAAAATCAAGCAATGTTTTTACTTTTGGCTCTTTGCGGTCGGCTGCATATCGCAACGACTCATCCATAGGATACGCATTGACGATTTTACCGGGATTGAAGATGTTATCAGGGTCGAAATACGATTTGATCCGCTTTAAAAGCTCGTAATTCTTGTCACCTATCATCAAGGGAATGAATTCGGCCCGCACGATTCCGTCTCCATGCTCTCCGCTAAACGAACCTTTATATTTTTTGGTCAGTTTTGCTACTGCTGTAGTAATGGCTCTAAAAAGAACGATATCTTCCCCTTTTTTAAGATTGAGTATAGGGCGAAGATGTAGCTCTCCTGCTCCTGCATGGGCATAGTACACGGCATCTTGATCAAAGTCTTTCATGATCTGGGTGAATTCGCCAACAAAATCCTTTAGATCTTCAAGAGCCACTGCCGTATCTTCAATACAGGCCACGGCCTTACGGTCACCTACCATATTGCCCAGGAGGCCCAAGCCTGCTTTTCGCAACTCCAACGCTTTATGAATATCATCTTCCTTGAGAACGGGTCGAGCATAACTAAGACCAGAAGCGTCAATACTATTTTGCAAGTTTGCCAATTGTTTGTCAAGATCTTCTTCGGTATTCGCCTTTATCTCTAACATCAACAGTGCAGCAGGGTCTCCTTCTACAAAAAAGCGGTTCGCCAATTGTTGCTTGTTGCTTTTGGTGCAGTCAAGAATCACCTTGTCCATCATTTCACAGGTATACAATGAATTTTTCATTACCGGGGCGACATCGCCCAAACAATCTTCAAGGGTCTTGTAGTGTGTGACCACCATCGCAGAAAACTTGGGAGGCAAGTCTTCTAACTGAAGGGTAATCTCGGTGGTGAAAGCGAGCGTGCCTTCACTTCCGCTAAGCAATTTACATAGGTTGATATCCTTTTGAACGTCTCCGAATACATCATTTTTGAGCAATTCATCAACGGCATAGCCCGTATTTCTCCTATGGATGCTCTCTTTAGGAAACTCCTTATTTATTTCATTTTGTATATCACTGTTTGATAGTTCTTTATCTAAATTTTTATAAATGAACGCTTCAAGAGAATTTCCATAACGCTTGATATCAAATTCTTTGGCCGTAAGAGCCTTGAATTCCACTTCGTTGCCATCTGAAAGTACAGTTTTAAGAGAAACTACCTTGTCACGGGTAACACCATACTGTATTGATGTGGTTCCCGAAGAATTATTGCCGACCATACCCCCGATCATACATCGGTTCGAAGTTGAGGTATTGGGGCCTAAAAAGAGTCCGAAGGGTTCAAGGTACTGGTTCAGCTCATCACGAATAACACCAGGTTGAACCGTTACTTGTTTTTTTGCCTCGTTTAATTTAACGATCTCAGTAAAGTGTTTTGAAACGTCTACGACTATTCCTTCTCCAACACATTGCCCTGCCAAAGAAGTTCCTGCAGCTCTAGGAATTAGCCCCACCTTGTTCCTTGTTGCAAACCTGATCAGTTTTTTGACATCCTCAACTCCTTTAGGGTACGCCACTGCAAGGGGTATTTTTCGATATACCGAGGCATCTGTAGCGTACAGTGTTTTCGTAAGTGAATCCACTTTGAGCTCCCCTTCTAGGGTTGTTTTCAAGGCTAACAGTAAATTTTTATCCAAGTCGGAACAATTTTTAAGCGGCAAATCAAGTTTTCATTGCATGGGCAAAGATATGCAAACGCCCTTTTGTTAATGACAATTCAAACTAAAGAACTTATGAAAATCTTGAAATTGATAGTGTTTATCGCGTTTATTGCGGTTACCTCATTGGTGCAAGGTCAAGAAATCGCAAACCACGCTCTAGGCCTTAGATTAGGAGACAGCGATGGTTTTGGCGCTGAAATTTCTTATCAAAAATCTATTGGCCGTTATGGTCGGGCTGAATTAGATCTTGGTTACCGTGACAGTAGGGAGTATGATGCCGTCAAACTCACGGGCTTATATCAAAACGTCTTTGCGATTGGTGATATTTTCAATTGGTATTACGGTTTTGGCGCAGGCGCAGGCAGTGTTGATTTTGAACGGGTACCTGGCCTTGACAACCCAAATGTTGCTGTAGAACTTGACGGGGGGCTTTTCGTTTTTGCCGCGGCGGATATAGGTGTGGAATTAAATTTTGATATGCCTATACTCATATCATTGGATATCAGACCGGAAATAGGTCTATATGGCTATAAAAATTTTGATGATATATTCGATTTTGACGTAGCCCTTGGCATTCGTTATCAGTTTTGATTTCTTTATGGCAATGAAAAAGAATTCTGAAAAAAGTCCTTGACATTCAAATGTTAAGGACTTTTTTTATCTTCTATATATACCTACATTTGCGAACTCAAAAACCGCACAATGAAAAAAATTATTTTATCGCTATCTATTATACTCACTCTTATTGCATGTGATCAAAAGCCGGAGGGCTATACGATTCAGGGTCATCTAAGGGGAGATGTTGAAAATGGCACAAAAGTCTACTTAAGAAAACAGGGTGAAAACAGGCAGCCGGTCGACGTTGACACGGTAACCGTGGAAAACGGTCTGTTCACATTTAAGGGGGAAGCCAGCATTCCCGAATTACATTACATTTTTGTTGATAAACTTCAGGGCTATACGGCTATTGTACTCGAAAACGGTGAAATTGAACTAAACGCCCAAAAAGATAGTTTGGGTCTTGCAGAAATCGCAGGTACGCCCCAAAATGATTTTTTCGCGGATTATATTAAACAATCTCAGGCGGTTTCAAAAAGAGCCATGTCAATTCAAGAAGATCTGCAAAAAGCCAATATCGCTAAAGATGAAGCTACCATTGCATCTTTAGGCGATGAGATGAAAGATTTACAAGAAGAACATAAAAACTTTGAACTGAGCTATATTAAAGAGCATCCAAACGCCTTGATATCAGTTCTTCTTTTAGACAAGGCGATTGCCTCGCGACAGGTGCCCTACGAAGAAGTGCAAGGCATGTACGAAGCCATTTCTCCTGAAATGAAAGAAACGGGTGTTGCAAAGAAAGTGTCTGAACAGTTGAAGGGACTAAAAGAACGAGAGGAGAAAGGAAAAAGCACCGAGGTCGGCGTAAAGGCCCCTGATTTTACGGCACCTGGGGTAGATGGGCAACCATTGACCTTGGCCGATATGATGGGGAAAGTTACCCTCGTTGACTTTTGGGCAGCTTGGTGTAGACCTTGTCGTGCGGAAAACCCCAACGTGGTCGCTGTATATAAAAAATATCATGACAAGGGACTAAATGTTGTAGGGGTTTCTCTAGATAAAAAAGCTGAGGATTGGAAAAAAGCCATTAAGGACGACGGACTAACCTGGAATCATGTTTCACATGTTCAGTACTTTAACGACCCCATCGCAAAATTGTACAATGTTGATGCTATACCGGCAGCGTTCCTGTTAGATGAAAATGGTATAATCGTTGCTAAAAACCTCAGAGGAGCCGAGTTGGAAGAAAAAATAGCTGAACTTTTAAATTAATTAAGTCTCTAGATAATCGCTAAAAAAAGAGGTGATTCAAAATATAAAATTTTTTGAAACAATACCTTGAGGTATAGGCCCAAAAGCGTTTACCAAGTTAGAAACAAAAAAGGCCCTACTAGTTTTCCAGTAGGGCCTTTTCAATACTATTGTCTTTTTAGAATCGGCTTCTTACGTCTTCAAAATCACCTTTGACCACTGCGGTCTCTGACCTATTGACCCTACCAAAAATATTAACGACCGAGTCACTACCCACAAACTCAATGGTAGCACCATCTTCTAAGATTAAATCACCATAAATCGTTAGATTGCCCTCTACCCTGAAAGTAGCACCTTGCTTGACAACGATATTTTTTCTTTTATGGTTTCTACCAACAACAAGAATACCGTTCATTTCAAACAAAGCGTTTTCATTAATGTTTATGCGATTCGCTACTGTCCAAGAACCACATAGCAACAACTCGCCACTAACATCAATTCTGTTGAATCTTTTTGAGCCTTTGTAAGCAAGTACTTCGCCTGAATCAACAACTAGACGTGCGCGACCTGAGTAGACAGGGCTATTTGCACATTTTGTTGCCAAGCTCTCACTTGGTCTGTTCAATTTGATTATTTGCAAGCCTTGACTACCAGAGGCCGCAAAAATATAATCTCCTTTAGAAGCTACATAATTCACAGAAGCATCTAATTCGATAATACCCACTAAATCGGTATTGTCACCTTGCTCCTCAGACAAACAGAGTCCGGCACCACCATTGGCCATAAGAATGACATTGTCATTTATTGCAACAGCATTGGTTACGACATCTTGACTGTCTACCCCCTGAGGATTCACGAATATTGGAATATACTCTATCAGATTACCAGTGTTGGCATCATATACGCCAGCTCCATTTGAGCCTTCTGCTACAATGATGTTCTCACCAACAAAATCAAGTGTACGTTTTGTATTGACCCCAAAATCAGAATCAATGGCAATCTCTTTGGTGACCTCAAAATTTTGATTTAAGACTTTCACTCCGCTACTGGCGTCCAATACAGCAATCTTATCGTTCAATACGGCTACAGAGCGCAAATCGTCAAAAGAAACATCACTGATCATAGTAACGGTATTCTTATCATAAGAAGTCAAATAACCATTTCTACCACTGGTCACCATTATTTTATCAGAAGACAATACGATATCGGTCGCATTATACCCTTCTTGAAAACCGTAGGTGATATTATTGATATCAAACCTTCCGCCCGGAACGGGAATCTTAGCGATAAATGAATTTGAAGTTGCACGTACCGATGTTTCGGAATCAACACCTCCTACGGCATATACGTAACCATTTTCATATTTTATCGAATTGATATCTGCATTCGTATAGAACAATCTTGAAATGATTCGTGGTCTATTCGGATTTGCAACGTTTATAATGTCAATTGCACCCGCATAAGTATCCGCTACCGTATTATAGGCAACATAGGCATAATTGTCAACGACATGCACATGAGAAGCCGTCAGGTCGTTCGAACCTCTACGTGATGGAGGGTCGATTTGGGCGACCAACGTCAATGGGTAGTCACCAGCTTGTTCTTCTAAAGAATTTTTTGAAGATTTGCC
>VAPK010083003.1_pt1 | contig 18697 bp, 18 predicted proteins | sample 3395031 | NCBI WGS metagenome assembly VAPK01 (sample SAMN08290443, study PRJNA428436) | hydrothermal vent metagenome | isolation source: Deep-sea hydrothermal vent chimney 1 | place: Pacific Ocean: Juan De Fuca Ridge
AGGGGTTGAAAGATCTCGATCCTGTTTCTGGAAAAGATCATTGTCGACATCTGCTGAAAAACTACCGAGAAAGTATTCAAAACAAAAAGATCGTTGTGTTCTCTGCGCCTTCGCGCCTTTGCGTTGAAAACAAAAATCACAATCGCACCTCGATGCCTTGATCCGCCATACGCTGCTTGGCCTGCTCAATAGTGTATTCGCCGAAGTGGAAAATACTGGCGGCCAGTACTGCATCGGCACGGCCTTCTTTTACGCCAGCAACGAGATGATCCAGATTGCCCACCCCACCGGAGGCGATCACCGGTACCTTAACGGCCTCACTAATCGCGCGGGTCAGTTCCAGATCAAAGCCGATTTTAGTGCCATCCCGATCCATGCTGGTGAGCAGGATTTCACCGGCTCCATAGTCGACCATTTTTACCGCCCATTCCACCGCGTCGATGCCGGTGGGCTTGCGTCCGCCGTGGGTGAAAATTTCCCAGCGTGGCGGCTCTGCCTCGGCGCTAACCCGTTTGGCGTCAATGGCGACGACAATGCACTGAGAGCCGAATTTTTCTGCCGCTTCGCGTACGAATTCCGGGTTGAATACCGCGGCGGTGTTAATGCCTACTTTGTCGGCACCGGCATTGAGCATGCGGCGAATATCTTCAACCTTGCGGATGCCGCCGCCCACAGTCAGCGGGATAAATACCTGTCCTGCGACTTCTTCCACCACATGCACCATGGTTTCGCGATTATCAGAACTAGCGGTAATGTCCAGAAACGTCAGCTCGTCCGCCCCCTGCTGGTCATAACGACGGGCAATTTCTACCGGATCACCAGCATCACGAATATCGACAAACTGCACGCCTTTAACCACGCGGCCGTTGTCCACATCAAGACAGGGAATAATTCTTTTCGCCAGACTCATCGTGGATCTTTTTCAACGCAAAGACGTGACGGCAGCGAAGCGTAAGAAATACCGAATGAAGCTTGCAGCGCGTGATTCTCACGCTGCAAAGGCGCAAAGGACGCGGAGAAAAAATAAAATTGTTTTGTTACGGCGGTCATATCATTCATATTTCTCTTGAGAGCTTTGCACGAAGCATCTTTTTCGCTATAGCGGAAAATCTACATCGTGCAAAGCTCTCGTCTTAATAAAAACTTTGCGCTCTCTGCGTCTTAGCGTTGGATTTTCAAGATGTAAGTTCATCGGCCAATTTCTGCCCTTCGGCAAAATCCAGTGTGCCTTCGTAGATCGCGCGGCCGGTAATGGCTCCAGTGATACCTTCGTCGGTTACTGCGCACAGTGCGCGGATATCATCCATGTTGGTGATGCCGCCGGAGGCGATCACCGGGATGGTAATGGCCTGTGCCAGTTTCACCGTGGATTCAACGTTGACCCCGGTCATCATGCCATCGCGGCCAATGTCGGTGTAGACGATAGCGGCGACACCATCCTGTTCAAAATGTTTGGCCATGTCGATGACATCATGCTTGGATAATTTTGACCAGCCATCAATGGCCACTTTACCATTTTTAGCATCCAGACCGACGATGACGTGGCCTGGAAATTCCAGACACAGATCGTTGACGAAGTGTGGCGCATTGACGGCCTTGGTACCGATAATCACGTACTGCACCCCGGCATCCAGATAGGTTTGCACGGTATCTTCATCGCGAATGCCGCCGCCGATCTGGATAGGCAGATCAGGGTAGGTGGCGGCAATTTCATGTATCACACCGGCATTCATCGGCTTGCCGTCAAATGCGCCATTTAGATCGACGATGTGCAGGCGTCGCGCACCTGCTTCAACCCAGCGCCCGGCCATGGCCACGGGATCATCTGAGAATACGGTTTCATCCTCCATGCGTCCCTGACGCAGGCGGACACATTTTCCATCTTTGAGATCAATGGCGGGTATTAGCAACATGGGAGGTCTCTTCTTTTATTTCTGCTGTGCTGCAGCGATCAGGGGTTCCAGTTTAGAAAATTTTGGTACAGTTGCAGGCCGTCGTGCTGGCTTTTCTCTGGGTGAAACTGTACCGCAAACACGTTGTCTTTTGCCAGCGCCACGGAAAAGCAAAAACCGTAGTCACTACTCGCGTGGCTCAGGCTCGGCTCTGCCGGGCGCACAAAGTAACTGTGTACAAAATAAAAACGGGCATCCTGCTCGATTCCAGCCCAGAGAGGGTGGTCGGTCTGCTGATGTACCTGATTCCAGCCCATATGTGGAATTTTTAGCTTCTCGTTAGTTTGTGGATCGCGGAGATCTTCACCGAAGTATTCAACCCGACCGGGAAACAGCCCCAGGCAGTCAGTGCCATTATTTTCTTCACTGAAGTCCATCATTGCCTGCATGCCAACACAGACGCCAAGTAACGGTTGGCCAGAATTTGTCACCTGATGTACCACCTCGTCCAGCCCTAGACGACGGATTTCCGACATGCAATCACGAATTGCGCCCACGCCCGGCAGCACGACCCGGTCGGCCTGTAGAATTTTTTCGGCCTCAGCGGTGACCAGAACCTCGACATTTTCGCTGGCATGCTCAAGTGCCTTGGCCACGGAATGCAGGTTACCCATTCCATAATCAATAACTGCAACACGGTTCATCTGATTTTTCCGGTCATTCAGGATGGACTCAAAGCGGGTTTGCCCCGGCTTTAGAGATGTCCCTTGGTTGAAGGTAAAATACCCGCCATACGTGAATCGGCGCTAAGCGCCATGCGCAAGGCTCGGCCAAACGCTTTGAATATGGTTTCGGCGATGTGGTGTGCATTGTCGCCACGCAGGCAATCAATGTGCAGGGTGACCAGTGCGTGATTGGCAAAGCCCTGGAAGAATTCTGCCAGCAGATCCACGTCAAAATTACCGATCTGCGCCCGCGGGTAGTCCACATGATATTCCAGCCCCGGTCGCCCGGAAAAGTCGATCACGACCCGGGACAGTGCCTCGTCCAGCGGTACATAGGCGTGACCGTAGCGACAGATGCCTTTTTTATCCCCCAGCGCCTGGGCAAAGGCCTGCCCCAGGGTGATGCCGATGTCCTCTACCGTGTGGTGGTCATCGATATGCACATCGCCTTTGGCCTTAATGGCCAGATCCAGCATGCCGTGGCGGGCGACCTGATCCAGCATGTGTTCCAGAAAGGGCACGCCGGTTTTAAACTGGGTATTGCCCTTGCCTTCAAGATCCAGGCTGACTTCAATCTGTGTTTCCAGCGTTTCGCGTGACACGGTGGCCTGACGCTTTGTCATAGTTAGGCTCCAAATTCGGATTAAATCCATGTGAGGGTGCGCAAAAATAGGTCGCGCCCAGCAAATAAAGGCTAAGGATACCGCGGATTCCAGCATAGGTGAAAGGCCGAGGGGGCTAAATTCTTGCAGAAGCGGTTCCGATAATTCTGCCTGAGAAATCATACATTTTTTCAATGATCGCAGAAATGAGTATATTCATGTCTAATTATTTACTAAAATTTCGTCTAAGACAGAAATGTCAGCAACCCCAACCATGGCTGCAGGTGCCCTAGTATGCTAAAAGACCGAATTATAAAACTCGATGAACTCCGTTCTCGCTGCCAGAGTTGCAGCCTGTTCGAGCTATGCATGCCCATGGGGCTGGCCGAGGGCGATCTAGATAAACTCGAACAGATCATTAAGCGTCGCCGACCCGTCGATAAGGGCGACTACCTGTTCCGCATCGGCGAGGCATTCAATTCGGTTTATGCGGTGCGTTCAGGCAGCCTGAAAACCTTTACCAGTACCCGCGATGGCCGCGATCAAATCATCAGCCTGCACCTGCCCGGAGAGCTGATGGGGCTGGATGCGATTAGCAGCAACCAGCATGTCTGCTCGGCCATGGCGCTGGAGACCACCAGCGTTTGCGAATTGCCCTATGAACGTCTCGAGGCGCTGAGTCTGGAGATTCCCGGCTTGCAGCATCATCTACTCTCGCTGATGAGTGAGGAAATCCGTCACGATCAGTGCCACATGACCATTCTTGCACGCCTGCCAGTCGATAGTCGGCTGGCCAGTTTTCTGATCAATCTTTCTGAGCGTTATCAGGCGCGGGGGTTTTCCTCGACAGAATTCAATCTCAGCATGTCACGCAATGATATTGCCAACCTGCTGGGCATGGCGGTAGAAACCGTTAGCCGGCTCTTTACCCAGTTTCAGGAACAGGGGTTTTTGCTGGTGGAACGCAAACATATTCAGATCCTCGACTACCCAGGTCTAAAAGTGCTGAATAATAATTGTGGTAATCTGGAGGCCGACAAAGATGCGGACAAGAACGACTCCTCCAGTAGCGCATCCTGAGCATTAGCTCAAGACGAAGGTGATTACGGGTAGTCCGCGTAGGATTTTTCCTCGACCAGCTGCGAACCCAGCTTTTCATTCAATTGTCGTTTCACCTCTGCGCGCTCGTCGTTTCGGTAATACACAGCGTTGATAGTCATATGTGTGTAATACTTGAGTTCACGATAAAAACGAAAGCCGATATTGCGCGCAACCATGCACGAATACCTAACAAAAAACCATTCTTTCGCTGCCCGACCGGGAACACTATTTAGCGGATTACTACTGCTACTAGTATTATTAGCAACGCTACTATTTTTACCTGTCCAGAATAGCCTCGCAGCGAACCCTGACGAACCGGGGTTTGATGATCAACCATTGAAAGATAATCTGGTCTTGCCCGACTGGTTTAAAATGAGTTTTCTCGAGCTACAGGAAGACTTGCTTGAAGCCCGCGAAAATGGAAAAAAAGGTCTGATTATTTACTTTGGCCAAAAGCGCTGCCCCTATTGCAAGGCGCAACTGGAGAATAACTGGGGTCAGAAAGATATTCTCAATTACACGCTGAAAAATTTTGACGTCATCGCCATCAACGTGCGTGGACAGAAATCAGTTGTCGATTTTGAGGGTAAGAGCTGGACAGAAAAAACTTATTCTGTCGCCCAAAATACCAACTTCACGCCCTCAATCGTATTCTATGATACGCAGGGGCGCGAAGCCCTGCGTCTGCGTGGCTATCGTCCCCCCTATCAATTTCGTGCCGCACTGGAGTACGTTGCCGATGGTCATTATTTAAAAGAGCCGTTTCGCCTTTATCTGGCGCGGGCAGAAAGTGCCTTTAGTTATGGCAAAGATCGACTCAACGAAAATGATAGTTTTTTGCCCCCGCCTTACCTGTTAGATCGTAGCCATATTAAGGCCAGCCGCCCCCTGCTGGTATCGTATGAGCGTCCTCGTTGCCATGCCTGTGACGTGTTGCATGGTGGCCCACTTAGCGACCCGCGCATTCATATGCTGCTGAACCAGCTCGATGCGGTGCAGTTAAATCTGGTTGCGGACACTCCGCTGATTACCCCGGGAGGGGAAAGAACCAGCACACGAAAATGGGCTGAAAGCTTAAATCTGGACTACACCCCCACCCTGATATTTTTTGATGAAGGTGGAAAAGAAATTATCCGCATCGACTCGGTGGTCTGGTTTTATCGCCTGCAAAACGTGCTCACCTACGTCAACAGCAAGGCCTATATAAAACAGCCCAATTTTCAGCTCTGGCGGCAACAGCAGCAACGCTAGTGCTTTGCTGGCGAGTAGCTAGCAATTGTAGCCACAACCAATTTCAACCCTGACACAAGGAAATATTTATGCACAAAATTCAGCAACGCAGTAACAACCCGTTAGTCTCAGTCTCATCCAGCGCTATCCACGGCAAGGGACTGTTTGCTAAAAAATCGATTCGTGCCGGTCAGCTTATTGGTATTGCACAGGGTCAGCACACTCAAACCGATGGGCCACATGTGCTTTGGTTGAGCGATGAACAGGGCTTTGAAGTGCGCTGCTATTTACGTTATATCAATCACGATGACCAGCCTAACGCGGCCTACTATGAAACACGGGAAGTCTGCGCCTTACGCGATATCGCTCCGGGCGAGGAAATTACTCATAACTATGGTTGGTAGCCTGTCGATACGGCTGCAGGCACGACTGTAGGTGCGACTTCAGTCGTACAAGTTCAAAGCCCCCAGCCGGTTCATCCGCACCCCGTTTACAGGGAAGGGTATCTGCAACCGCTATTTAGCTACGCCGGGAACGATGGTGTGACGAATTTCCTGAGCGGCCACCTCGATTTGATGAGCCTCGACCGCCACCACCCTGATGTCGCGGCTTACGTTCGATTTTCAACGGAGCCTGGGGTTTCACCAGTATTTCCGCGCTGATCTGCTGCACCGTTATCTTATGGTTCACATACTCTTCAATCTCGGGCAGAGAAAATACATATTCATCACAGGCGAAACTAATCGCATCACCCTTGGCTCCCGCACGCGCGGTACGTCCAATACGGTGAACATAATCTTCGGCGTCCTGCGGCAAATCAAAATTAACCACATGGCTAACGTCTGGAATATGCAAGCCACGCGCGGCGACATCGGTTGCCACCATGATTTTCAGCTCACCATCGGTAAAACGTTTGAGTAAACTCTGGCGTTTTTTCTGCGGCACGTCCCCGGTTAGTAAGGCCGTTTCATAACCGTTGCCGCCCAGATAAGCCGCGACTCTTTCCGCTACCCGCTTGGTGTTCACAAACACCAGCGCACATTTTACTTCCCAGGTATTTAGCAAGCCCAGTAACAATGGAATTTTTTCTTCCTTGGCCGGGTAATACACCACCTCGGTTACTTTATCGGCGGTAATTTTTTCTGATTCAATTTTGATGGGTTGGGGGTTGTGCATGTGTTCGTAAGCCAGCTCGGCCACACGATGGGACAGGGTTGCTGAAAACAGCAAACTCAAACGTTGCTCTGGCGCGGGCATGCGCCGAAGCAAATAACGAATATCTTTAATAAAGCCCAGATCAAACATGCGATCCGCTTCATCCAGCACCATTACCTGAATGGCATCTAGTTTAAACACGCCCTGTTTGAAGTAATCAATAATGCGTCCCGGCGTACCAATGAGTACATCCGCGCCCTCTTTCAGGGTGTTGCGCTGGCTTTCATAACCGGTGCCGCCATAGGCGAGTGCCAGTTTCAGCCCCGTATGCGCGCCAATTTTTTCCGCGTCACTGTGAATCTGTAAGGCCAGTTCTCGTGTTGGTGCGAGGATTATTGCGCGCAGAGGCAGGCTACTCTGCTCTGATGTGGCAGGTTTGCCCAACAATTGCGCAAACATGGCAATTAAAAATGCGGCGGTTTTACCGGTGCCGGTTTGTGCCTGACCACTTACATCTTGACCTGCCAGGGCCACTGGCAGGGTTTCGGCCTGAATCGGGGTGCAATGAGAAAAGCCTGTATCTTCAATGCCTTGCTGCAAACTGGCAGGAAGATCAAAGCTTGCAAAAGTAATATCAGTAATATGTTTATCAGTCATAATGGCAGCAGCATAACAGATAAGACTGTGGCGACGATAATTTAGGTACTTGAAATAAGACGCTGCATAGGCTCAAATACAGTTAATACAAACAACGGGAGAAACAGCGTTGAGTGATAAAATTGTCTATACAACCGATGACAAGTTCGAACAGGAAGTGGTAAACGCCGAAGGGCCCGTGCTGGTTGATTACTGGGCGGACTGGTGTGGTCCCTGCAAAATGATCGCCCCCATCCTGGATGAAATTGCTGATGAGTACGAGGGTAAACTGAAAATCGTCAAATTAAATATTGATGAAAACCCTGCGACGCCACCTAAATTCGGCATCCGTGGCATTCCTACCCTGATGCTGTTCAAAAGTGGCAATGTGGAAGCCACCAAGGTCGGTGCTGTCTCCAAATCGCAGCTAACTGCCTTTATTGATAGTAACCTTTAGCGCTCGATTTTTAGTGGCGATTTCGTTCAGCTTGTATTTATATTCAATACGGGCTGGACGAAATCATGATTTGATGTTAGTTTAATATTAATAATTTAGAACTTCGTACTAATAACGAACCCATTGCCCCTGTCGGCAAACCTCTAAAAAATACCTGTATTCAAAGTAATTTCGACACCGTGACATCGCGTCTGCTCGTCGCAATGTTCACCAAATCAAAACCAACATCTTTTTTTAAATTCTTTTAAAGACAAAAATCCTAATGAATCTGACTGAACTGAAACAAACCCCCGTCTCCGATCTTATCTCGCTGGCCAGCAAAAACGGCATTGAAGGTACCTCCCGCTCACGAAAACAGGATATTATTTTTGCCATCCTCAAGGCGCATGCCAAAAGTGGCGAAGATATCTACGGCGATGGTGTGCTGGAGATATTGCAGGACGGCTTTGGCTTCCTGCGTTCCGCCGAAAGTTCCTATCTGGCCGGGCCTGATGATATTTATGTTTCACCCAGCCAGATTCGCCGCTTCAACTTACGCACCGGCGATACCATTTCAGGCAAAATTCGCCCCCCCAAAGACAGCGAGCGTTATTTTGCCCTGCTTAAAGTCAGCAAGATCAATTTTGATTCACCCGAAAATGCCAAACATAAAATCCTGTTTGAAAATCTGACCCCGCTGCACCCGAACCAGCGTATGGCGCTTGAAATTGGCAATGGTTCCAGTGAAGATATGACCGCTCGGGTCATCGACATGGTGGCTCCCATTGGCAAGGGTCAGCGCGGTCTTATCGTCTCTCCGCCCAAGGCGGGTAAGACCATGATGCTGCATGACATTGCTCATTCTATTACGCACAACCATCCCGAAGTTCATCTCATCGTCCTGCTTATCGATGAGCGGCCTGAAGAAGTGACCGAAATGTCCCGCTCAGTCCGTGGTGAAGTGGTGTCGTCAACCTTTGATGAGCCTGCCAGTCGCCATGTGCAGGTGGCAGAAATGGTCATCGAAAAAGCCAAGCGTCTGGTCGAGCACAAAAAAGACGTGGTCATCCTGCTGGATTCTATTACCCGTTTGGCGCGCGCCTATAACACGGTCATCCCGTCCTCCGGCAAAGTCCTCACCGGTGGTGTCGATGCCAATGCCCTGCATCGTCCCAAACGTTTCTTTGGTGCCGCCCGTAACATTGAGGAAGGTGGCAGCCTGACTATTATCGCGACTGCACTGGTGGAAACCGGTTCGCGCATGGACGATGTGATTTATGAAGAGTTCAAGGGCACCGGCAACATGGAGATCCACCTGGATCGCCGCATTGCAGAAAAACGTCTGTACCCGGCGATTAATATCAACCGCTCCGGCACTCGTCGTGAGGAGCAGTTAACCAAGCCTGATGAATTGCAGATGATGTGGATTCTGCGCAAGGTGGTGCATGATATGGATGAAATTGCGGCCATCGAATTTGTTCACGACAAGCTCAAAGCGGCCAAAACCAACGCCGAGTTTTTTGACTCGATGAAGCGCTAAAGAATATTTGCCCGTAGTTCCTGCGGGCAAGTACGGCCTCATCAGGGTCGATCTGCACGAATTTTAATCAAATTTCAGTATTTTTATTGTATTTAAAATGCTATTAAATACAAGCATATAGCTCAACAAGCACAGACTTCCCTTCAATACCCTTCGCCAAGTCACTTTGACAAGCTCTTGATTATCAATGAAAATTTAACTTTCAGCAGGTGATTGTCCACTAGACCATATTTCCTATGCGGTTTTGCCTATCCCCTGGCAACAAGCATTGTGGCAGGATAAACAAAAAAACAGGTGGCATCGCAGATGCCCCTCAATAACTGAAGGTGTGGGACATGAACAAAACGCAGTTACAGGCAAAAGAAAAACTCAGTAACATTAATTTTGACCAGTGGTCAGAAATTGCAAAAACCGACCCAGAGGCTTTTGAAGCCATGCGCGCCGACGTTATAAATACCTTCATCTCAAGCGCTCCGTTGGACAGCCAGCCACGCCTGCGCGGCCTGCAATGGCAAATTGATTGCCTGCGTGCTCGTTCCAGCAATCCCCTGTCCGCCTGTATCAAAATTTCCCAGATGATGTGGGAAACATTACAACAGCTGGGTGATGTAACCCAGGATCTGGCGAAGCCGGGACAGGGTCGCCAGAGCAGCAAACCGTGCGAAGCCGCTATCCTGCCTTTTCGCCCGCTAACCGCCGCCACAAAATAAAATCAGCTTCACTTGCCGTCAAGCAGGGTTTTCCGTATGATTGGCCGCCTTCTGGCTTGTGGTGCTCGTCGTCAGTCCGAGCGGGTCGCGACATGCGTAAATAAATTTGAGGTCTAAGGAAAATGAAAGCAGAAATCCATCCCGCTTACGGCGATATTAGTGTCACCTGTAGCTGTGGCAACACCTTCAACACACGTTCCACCAGTGGCAAAGACATCAACATCGAAGTCTGCTCACAATGCCATCCTTTTTATACTGGCAAACAGAAGCTAGTTGATACTGCGGGTCGCGTTGACAAGTTCCGCCAGAAATACGGTATGAAATAAAGGCACTATATTCGCTGGCGCACAGAGTGTTCACCCACCGGAGGCTCGGTGCGCTGCTGATAACTCTCCTCTGTCTGTTCACGTTTGCCGCCACGGCCGACTGCTCCAGTTCCCGCTATGATGAAAGTGTTGCGGTCAAACGTATTATTGATGGCGATACTCTGCAACTTACCGATGGCCGTCGGTTGCGGCTGATTGGCATCAACACGCCGGAGCGGGGCAAAAATGGACAGGCCAGTGAACCGCTGGCGGCATTAGCCACGCGGATGTTACAGCGCCTGGCCGACCGCCAGATCAAACTACGCTGGGGCATTGAAAAACAGGATCGCTATGGGCGCATGCTTGCCCACGCCTTTACTATCGATGGCGACAATATCAGCGCGCAGCTGCTGACTGCCGGGATGGGAGCCGCCATCCAGATCCCACCTAACCTCTGGGCCTACCGGTGTTATATCCACGCCGAAAAAACCGCCCGCAAACAACACCTTGGAATCTGGCATCACCCTTATTTCACACCACTGGATGCTCAGCAACTTAGCGCTGATATTAGCGGGTTTCATTTTGTTCGTGGCCGATTGAGTCGAGTAGGGCATAGTAAAACCGCGCTCTGGTTAAACCTGGGTGAGCGCTTTGCGCTACGCATCCATAAAAAAGACCTGACCTATTTTAAGCAAGGCCAGTTCGAACAGCTGATTGGCCGTGAGCTTACTGTTCGTGGCTGGATCTACAGCCGCAAGGGACAACAACGTATGAACCTGCATCATCCCGCATCGCTGGAGATAAAATAAGAAGAGATTTGCATCTACGACTGTGGTTAAAATAATATTGCAGGACACAGGCGTGCCTGCCAGCGTATAACCGGCTCTTATTTATCAAGGAAAAATCGCATGAGTACTGATACCCCCGAACAGAAAAAATTGACGGCAGCGGCACTTCACTATCATGCCGAACCAATACCGGGGAAAATCGCAACCGCGATTACCAAGTCCTGCGAAACTCGGGACGAACTGAGTCTAGCCTATACTCCCGGTGTCGCCGCACCGGTACGTGCCATCGCTGAGAACCCTGAAGATGCCTATCTCTATACCGGCAAAGGTAATTTGGTTGCGGTCATCACGGACGGTTCCGCCGTGCTGGGACTGGGTCGGATGGGTGCGCTGGCCAGCAAACCGGTGATGGAGGGTAAGGCGGTGCTGTTTAAACGCTTCGCGGATATTGATGTTATGGATATCGAAGTCGATGCCGAATCCCCGGAGGCCTTTATTGATACGGTGCGCCGGATTGCCCCCACTTTTGGCGGCATCAATCTGGAAGACATTGCGGCTCCAAACTGTTTTGTAATTGAACAGGCGCTGAGTAAACAACTCGATATCCCGGTGTTTCACGATGACCAGCACGGTACGGCCATTATTATCGCTGCCGGGCTACTGAATGCGCTGGAGATTGCCGGTAAAGATATGGAGTCCGCGCATATTGTTTGCATGGGCGCCGGTGCGGCGGGTATTGCGGCTATGCGCATGCTTAAAAGCCTGGGCGCACGACGAATTTATCTGCTGGATCGCATGGGCGTGGTGCATCATGGGCGTGAGGGTATCAACCAGTATAAACAGGAATTTGCCCGTGAAACGGATCGGCGTAGTGCGGCTGATGCACTGGTTGGAGCCGATGTTTTCATTGGTGTCTCCGGGCCGAATCTGATCACCGCTGATATGTTGCGCAGCATGGCCGACAGGCCTATTGTTTTTGCGCTTTCCAATCCTGATCCCGAAATTGATCCGGCGCTGGCACATGCTACCCGCGATGATCTGATTCTTGCGACGGGGCGCAGTGACTACCCTAATCAGGTAAACAATGTGTTGGGGTTTCCTTTTATTTTTCGAGGCGCACTGGATGTGCGCGCTACCTGCATCAATACCGCCATGAAAGTCGCGGCAGTCAAAGCACTGGCCGGGCTGGCGCGCGAACCGGTGCCGAAAGAAGTTATTACGGCCTATGACGGCGAACAACTAGTCTTTGGTTCACAGTACATTATTCCCAAACCGTTTGACCCACGACTGCGGGAAACCGTGGCGGGTGCGGTGGCGCAGGCGGCGATTGAAACCGGGGTTGCACGACTGAAATAGCATCCTGATGTTTGCCCACCTTTTCCCATATCAATGCGGACTATTGTTGCTCAGCCTGTTGTTCGCGCTCCCCGCGCAGACCGATGAGCAGGATGACAAGCTTAGCGCTCAGATTAACTATGCCTATGCCAATTATCTTGGCACGGGTATTTATACGGCGGCTGATCGCGCAGTGCAGATTTATCACATGCCCTTTTCGATCAGTTATCGTGAGCCTGAAGCTGATCGCTATGGCCTCAATTTTCGGCTGCCGCTCACGGCTGGATTTATTAATTTTAAACTGAAAGAAATTGCTGAAGCCGGTCTGCCTACGCGCATTGAAACCCTGACCTTTGTACCCGGCGTGGCCTTTGCTTTTCAGCTGCGGGATAACTGGACAGTGACGCCGTTTGCTGATCTCGGGGGCGGTCATGATTTTGCCACCAACCACTCCGCCTGGGTTTATGGTGTCGGGGTTAAAAGCATGGCGATCTTTGATCTGGGCAAACTGGACTTCACGTTATTCAACGAATTTTTATTTGCCGGTAATACCACGGCAGGTAACCGGGGAAGCAATGATTTCAGCCGACTGGAAACCGGTTTCAGTTTGCAGAAACCACTGCCCTGGCAGGTGTGGGATAGAAAAACGGCATTGCGGATTTATTACACTAACTTCATGTACACCAATAGCCTTGAATTTTTGCAGTTCGCCGACAACTCGTTTGAAATTTCTGCTCAAAACGAAGTCGGCATGACCTTTGATACGGATCCGGATATGCAGCTGGCAAAAATCGGCTTTAGTGGTATTGGTATCGGCTATCGCTTCGGCAATAATATTAGTGTTTATCGGCTGGTGTTTGGCCTGCCGTTTTAATCTCTACGGGTTAAATTCCCCGCTGCTTGCTGCGAACCTACCACTGATACCCCGTAGCGTGCTGCGGGGAAGTTTATTGCAGGCCGTCACGGTAAGCGCTGGGCGAGACACCCTGCCAACGTTTAAATGCGCGGGTAAAGTTGCTAGGTTCAGAAAATCCCAGCAGGTAGGTGATTTCGCTAATCGATAAACTATTGTCGCGAATATAATTTTCAGCCAGTTCACGGCGAGTATCTTCTAACAACATTTTAAACCCTGTGTCTTCCTCTTTTAGCTTTCGTTGCAGACTACGCAGGCTAACATTCAACAAAGAGGCCATTCGCTCTTCATTGATATTCCCGGAAGGCAATAGCTCCAGCAAACGTGCCTTCACCTGGGCGCTGAGAATGCTTTTGTCCAGCCGTGCAAGATATTCTTTAATCAGACGATCATTGTTTCCGGCCAGAATGGCATTCGCGGTTGGCAATGATGTTTCCAGCACTTCGTGGCTAAACAAAACGCTGTTTTCAGATTGTTCAAAATAGACCGGGCATTGAAAATATTGTAGTAGTTTATCGCTGCATACCGGCTCGGTACGTTTAAGGGAAATGGCCAGCGGGTTCAGTTCACCATCATAACTAAGGCGACACATACTCACCAATGTCGCCAGGGCTGCATCTACTGCTTCTACGGCGGGTTGCGCCTTCTCTTCATATTCCAGAGTAAAGCGGTAGCCTGGCACTTCCTCATCAAGTCGGGCTTTTGCTGCCGTACTTACCAGGCGTACATAACGTACCATTCGTTCCAGCGCATCACGCAGTGAGTCGCTAGCAAACCAGGCATAACCCAGCGCATGCAGGGTAGTGGGATGCCAGTGCTGGGCTGCGTTAAGTCCAAAGCAGGGATTATTGGTTAGCCGTGCAGCGGCTTCCCAAAGCTGTTGTACCGAAGCGAAAGAATAGCGCACATGGGGGTCACTAAGACCGGCTGGATCCATGTTCAGACTAAGGAACAGAGCCTCACTGTCATGGCCTTCTTCTTCCAGCGCTTTGGTGATAAGCAGAACATAAGATGAGATGGTGCTTGGAAGCATACTATTCCCTGTTGTTGTCGCGAGCCAATTCAGAATATCGCATTACTACTACTATAAACCAGCAATTCCTTGTTCGTCCTGTAATAATTGTTCTAGTTCAGAAATGTTTGCACGCTGCATCGGTCGGCTATCCAGCGGACTTAAAGGCGGCTGGCGTGGTCCGTCCGCAGGGAAAATCACGACTTCGATGGGGGTGTCCTCGGCGACAAAACGGTAGACCGGCAAATTTTGTATTTGCTCTGGCTGAAAGCGTACCCGCTTCTCACCCATTTCAAAGGGTATATTGTACTGTATTAAAAACAGATCAATGTCTTCTACGGTGGCGGCAACAACATGTAAGCTTACAACGGAGTGTTCATCTGCTGTACCACGGAGGACACTGCCCACCAGTCGGGGTTTGAAATCTTTGAAAAATTGCATGGCATGCAAGGCGGCTTTACGCAAACGATGTAATTCAGCGGGTTGACTATCGGCACGAAAAATTCGCTGGTATTCCTGCAAGGCTGATTCAATTTCAGTATTGCTGGGCATATTGCGCGTGTCTGTGGCACCTAAATGCGCGGCGGCCTTGTGCTTGGCTGCGTAATAATCACGATCTCCACGTTGCAAAAGAATCTGTGCGGCTTCCTGAGCCAGGCGCAGACGCATTTGCTGGGCTTTGATGTTGCGGTTGCTCATGCTGCTGCTCATGTCTTCAAAAAATTGTTTGCCGGGTGAGTTTGCTACTAAAAGTAATAGCGTTACTGCGCCTTCTGTCAAGCATGCAAACTACAGACAAATTAAAACAGCTGTTCAGTAATATCCGAGCCACTCTGCGCGGGGCTATCAGCAGCTTGTGTTTCTGTCTCTCGCCCCGGGACATTCTCGCTACGAAAATATTCAAATATCGCATCACTCTGATTGGCATCGGCCAGTTCGCCGGTTTCCGGATCGATGCGCACTGAGACGACCCCGATGGGCTGTTCCAACGGCGTTTCCGGTTTGTCTTGCAGCGCCGCGCGCATATATTCAATCCACATTGGCAGTGCCGCGCGAGCCCCTGTTTCATGATCACCCAGCGGTTGAGGGGTATCGAAACCTACCCAGGCGATAGTTGTGACATCACTGTTGAAGCCGGTAAACCAGGCGTCACGCTGATCATTGGTGGTGCCGGTCTTGCCTGCAAGATCGCTGCGCTTAAGCACCAGCGCGCGTCGACCTGTACCCTTGCGAATCACATCCCGCAACATAGTATTAATTAAAAATACTGTTTGTGGACTGAGCACACGCTTGGCCAAATGTGGTCGCTGGGGGCCTTGACGAATCTGAGTCCATTCCTGTTCATCTACTTCGGCATACTTTGCGGGCAGTTGCCAGGGCACTGGTTTAGCTGAGGCTATGTTCTCTGTTGTAGCCGTATCACTCGCAGCCGTTTGCTGTAGCAATTTCTGCGCAGCTATTTTTTCTGCTTTGGCCTTGGCATCGCATTCACGACATACTTGTAATGGTCGTGATACTTCAACCAGCTGGCCATTGCGACGGATGTAATCAATAAAATAAGGGTCTACCTTATAACCGCCATTGGCAAATACGGTGTAGGCCGTTGCCAGTTGGTAAGGTGTGATGGTGCCGCTGCCCAGCGCCAGTGATAGATCGCGCGGAAGATTTTTTGGTTTAAAGCCAAAACGTGCTGCGTAGCGTGCGGTATAACCAATGCCAATGTCTCGCAGTAAACGAATGGAAACCAGGTTGCGCGATTTAACCAGTGCCTGGCGCAGACGGGTAGGCCCATAAAAACGGCCGCTATAGTTTTCCGGTCGCCAGGTATCTTCCAGACCGGGTGCGTCGAAGACCACGGGCGCATCATTGATAATACTGGCTGGCGTGCGGCCTTTGTCCAGTGCGGCGGTATACACAAAAGGTTTGAAGCTGGAACCGGGCTGGCGTTGTGCCTGAATCACCCGGTTAAATTTACTCTGGTAATAATCAAAACCACCGACCAGTGCATCGGTAGCACCATCCTCGGGCCGAAGCGAAACCAGTGCCCCAGCTACTCGCGGGATCTGTGCCAGCCAGTGACAGCCCGTCCCGGCGGCGGCTAGATAAACCACATCTCCAATTTTCAGGGCTTCTCCTGCAGATTTAAGCTCTCGCCCCAGATGATTTTCATCAATGATGCGACGAGCCCATTTGATCTGCTCCCAACCCAGATAGGCCAGTCGCCCGTCCTGAGTAAAGGCATAGGCGGTTTCATCGCCAACACTAATGATCAGCGCAGGCAGCAAGTGCCCCACTGGTTTTTCCTTTCGCAATAATGCAGTCCATGCTGCTAACTCATCACCTTCATCATCAAGCGCGAATAAATCGACATGCCTGATAATGCCACGGTAACCATGCCGTCGCTCATAGGCCAGCAAGTCATCGCGCAAGGCTCGGTTGGCAGCTTGTTGCAGGCGGGCATCAATCGTGGTGTAAACTTCATAGCCGCTGGTGTAGGCCGCGTTACCGTGGCGGCTAACCATTTCATTGCGTACCATTTCAGCGATATAGGGGGCATCGACTCCAATATTTTTCCCATATACGCTGGCATGTACCTCAACCTGCCGAGCTTGTTCATAGTTGATCGGCTCAATGTAGCCCAGGCTCTGCATTCGTCTGAGAACATAATCCCGACGAATTCGGGCGCGTTCCGGTGCGACCACAGGGTTATAACTTGAGGGTGCTTTGGGTAGCCCGGCGATCATGGCAATTTCAGATAGATCCAGTTCTGCCAGTGGTTTGCCATAATAAACCTGGGCGGCGGCAGCGAAACCGTAAGCGCGTTTGCCCAGGTAAATTTTATTCAGGTACAGCGCGAGGATCTCTTCTTTGCTCAGCTCATCTTCAATTTTTAGTGCGAGAAAGATCTCGTTAATTTTACGCAGGAAGGTTTTCTCGCGGCTGAGAAAAAAATTTCGTGCTACCTGCATGGTGATAGTGCTGCCACCCTGTGCGCGCTCACCGGTGCGTACTAGCAACCAGGCGGCGCGTAGAATTCCCTGATAATCCACCCCGGGATGCTCGAAAAAACGATCATCCTCGGCTGCCAATACTGCCTGAATCAGGGCTTTGGGAAATTCTTCATACTTGAGTGGTGTTCGCTTCATTTCGCCAAATTCAGCAATAAGCTCGCCTTCACGGGCAAAAACACGCAGCGGAACCTGCAACTGCACGTCTTTTAAGGTGCTGATTTCAGGCAACTGCGGGGTGATGTAAATATAGACAGCGACCCCGCCAACCGTGGCCAGAAGGCTCAGAGTGAGAACCGAGGCAAGGCAAAGTGTGATAAATTTCTTAATAATCGGCTTCATATGGTTGATAAAAGTAAAGATTCCTGTGGCTCCGCCCGATAGGGAGTATATCGTTTCAACACAGGGAACACTATGCTAGCAAGGTGTGAATGACTGAACCACGTCCGGTTTTGTGTTTGTAATTATTCATACGTTGTCCTATAGTTGAGTCTGAAACCTAATGTAATTATAGATATAGTTTCTCTAACCCCAAGGTATTAAAGAAGAAAATGGGTTTTGCCGAGCTGTTTAAATCAAAAAATCCGCCTGTTTTAGGGCTGGATATCAGTTCCACCGCTATCAAGTTGCTCGAACTGGGCAAGCATGGCGACCGTTTGCGCGTAGAAAGTTATGCGGTCGAACCCCTGCCCCCTAATTCTGTCATCGAGAAAAATATTTCAGATGTGGAAGCGGTTGGCGAGGCCATCAAACGCGCGGTCAAGCGTTCGGGATCCCGTAACAAATTTGCCGCTGCCGCTGTAGCCGGTTCTGCGGTTATCACCAAAACCATCTCGATGCCGGCGATGCTTACCGAAGATGATATGGAACGGCAAATCGAGCTGGAAGCCGATCAATATATTCCTTACCCATTAGAAGAAGTTAATCTCGACTTTGAACTGCTGGGGCCGACGGAAAATGATCCAGAGCGTGTCGATGTGCTGCTTGCTGCTTCACGTAGTGAAAATGTTGATGTGCGTATGGCCGCGATTGAGCTTGCCGGTCTGAAGGCAAAAATTATCGATGTTGAAGCCTATGCCATTGAAAATTCATTCAACATGCTGGCTCCGCAGTTGCCTGAGCAGGGTATTGATCAAACTATCGCGGTCATCGATGTCGGTGCCACCATGACCACGCTTAATGTGATGCACGATCTGAAAACTATCTATACCCGTGAGCAGGTGTTTGGTGGCAAACAGCTTACTGAAGAAATTCAGCGTCGTTATGGCCTGTCTTATGAAGAAGCGGGCATGGCCAAACGTCAGGGCGG
>VAPK010603473.1_pt1 | contig 18688 bp, 12 predicted proteins | sample 3395031 | NCBI WGS metagenome assembly VAPK01 (sample SAMN08290443, study PRJNA428436) | hydrothermal vent metagenome | isolation source: Deep-sea hydrothermal vent chimney 1 | place: Pacific Ocean: Juan De Fuca Ridge
CACACTTGGCTCAATCATCGGCATTATCATAGCTATGAATATATTACTTCCTCTAGCAGGCACAAAAGGACTTGTAAGCCTGGGGGGGTTAGTAGATTTAACTATTGGCTTAACTTTGTTTGGTTACCTTTACTATAAAAACAATAATCCTGAACTTCGATTACAATTTATACTGGCATGTGTGTTTTCTTTCAGCATTTTTCAAATAACGTATAATTCAACTGAATTCAACCCATTAAAAATATCGTCTGGCGTTTTCCGTACCGGTATTGCAAAACTTGATGATGATACAAAAGTTTTATTTCACAAAGAAGGCAAACTTTCAACCGTTAACGTTGTTGAGACAGAAAATGGTCACGTTGTAATATCAAACAATGGCAAACCAGATGCAAGTGTCAAGCTGTATAATTCAAAAGGAGGGGTAGATGAAGTTACCATGATTTTAGCTGGGGCTTTACCCATAGCGATTAACCCTGAAATAAAATACGTTGCTAATATTGGCATGGGTTCGGGGCAAACAGTACAAACCCTGCTTTCATATAAAACTATTAAGCAAGTCGATACTATTGAAATAGAAAAAGGCGTAATTGAAGCATTACCCTTATTCGAAAAATATTCACAACTTCCACGATATGATAAACGTAGCAATATAATAATAGATGACGCTAAAACATTTTTTTCGTCATCAAAAATGAAATATGATCTTATTATCTCTGAACCGCCTAACCTGTGGGTTAGTGGTGTAGCCAGTTTATTTACAACTGAATTTTATTCCCGAATAAAGAAAAAATTAACAGCCAATGGTTTTTTCACCCAATGGATACATCTTTACGAAATAGATATAAAAACAGTTTCCAGCATCCTTAATGCATTATCCAACAACTTTAATAATTATGTTTTATATAATACCGATGATAGTAACATCCTCATCATCGCAGCAGATAATATAAATATAAATATAAATAATCTTAACAACAAATTTTTATCCGGCAAAAAAGCACAACAATTATTACAACGTATCCAGATAAATTCTATTGACGGACTTCGTGCTCGCTACATTGGTAACAAAAAATCACTCGACCCGCTATTCAGGTCATTCTCAACAAAAACTGCCAGCGATTTTTATCCTGCGCTGGCTTATGAAGCGGCTAAAAGTCTTTTCCTTAAAGATAGCGCAAAAAATTTAACATCTTTACATAATTTCCCTATTCCGATTAATCAAATTTTAATGGACTCTTATCCCGATGAAACTTTGAACACATTAAATGAATCTTTTTTCCAGAAAGCTAAAAACATCAATATAGCGAAAGCTATTCTAAAGGACTTCACTAACAGAGAACAATTTAATAATCGTATATACAATCAACAACTACAGTACTCGCTGAAACTTTTATCCAATCAACTTTTTCACTGCTCATTAAAAGATAAGAAAAATTCTGTCAATAATGACATTATTATTGATAGTGCATACATACTTGCTGCTGCAACAACATCCTATCTGGGGGAAAAAGATCTGAAAACACTTTGGCAAAAAATACAACACGCTCCCTGTTATAAAAGCATAACAGGAATAACTAAAACCTGGTTAATGTTACATAAAGAAATAGCAAACCATAATTTCAAACAAGCACTAATATTGTCTACTCGCTTGTTTAATTCTCCAGCCCATTATCGAACTACCAAATTTAAAGAATATTTATTTAGCAGCATTTTAATTTCTGCTGTTAAAACCGACAACATCAAGCTTGCTAAAAAACTTTGGCAACGTTACTCAAATGTCATTTTTAAATCAGCAAAAAATGTTCCGATGAGTTTACGTCTTTTATACGCATACCTGTATAATCAGGTATCACACTGATATAAACCAGGATCAAAAATCGTAGGCCTTTGCAAAATAATATCCGCCATTAAACGAGCTGATGCTGGTCCAAGCACAATACCATTACGAAAATGTCCTGTATTAATAAACAAACCTTTTATCTCTGGATGCTCGCATATATAAGGAACACCATTCATTGAGCCTGGGCGTAATCCGGCCCAGTGGTGCTCAACTTTATACTGACTTAGGCCAGGAATAATAGAAATAGCTTCATTTGTTAACGCTTTTTTTGCTTCAAGATTTGTCGATTTATCGAAATCGGTATATTCCAATGTACTTCCGACCAGAACCCGTCCATCTTTTCGTGGAATGACATATCGATCTTCACTCAGAACAATCTTTTTAACTAATCCGGGAATAGCTTTAAATTGAATCATTTGACCTTTTACAGGCGTTACATTTAATGATAAACCTGTATTCTGTAATAGCCTGGCACTCCATGCTCCGCCAGTTACAAGCACGTTATCAATATGAATGTCGCCTGAACTGGTTTTAACACCTGTTATCGTGTTGTTCGCAACAAGGAAATTATTAACTTCCTGCCCTTCAATAATCCTGACACCTTTTTGAATTAAGTATTCTTTGAGAACCTTTACTAACCTTGGGTTTCTAACCTGCCTGATTTCGGGCAGCCAGATGGCTTTATCTCCCTGCACACGGGAACGGGACAGGTTTTCTTCAATATCATATATCTCTTCTTTTTCAAGGACTTGCAAATTAGAATGACAGCTGTTTGCCCATTTTTGAGCCTCACTGATTTCAGTAGAATCCAGGATAAGTAAACCACTTTGCAGGAGTTCTACCTGCTGTCCGGTAACCCCCTCTATTTCCTCTATAAGCTCAGGAAAATATGCTTGCCCCCACTGAGCTAATGCGGTCACTTCATTTGCATACCGCCAGGGATAAAGAGGTGAAATAATCCCTCCTCCAGCCCATGATGACTCAAAACCAGCTTTGCCCTTATCTAGTATCGAAACCTGATAGCCAGCCAATACAAGTTCGCGCGCGGTAAGCATGCCAATTACACCACCACCAACGATTAAAATATCTGACATTCTTAACCTTAAAAGTCCCAATAAAATACTAAAATCACACTAAATTTGACCTAAATCACATAGCCAAAATATACCTGACCATTTGTCAGTAATAATATCCCGGCTATCCAAGGTGCCCCTGACTTATTTTTGCAAATGGACTATAACATTCATATGAACATACAAATAACTAAATATCATGGGTTTACATTAATAGAACTCATTGCCACGATTGCCGTAATTGCCGTAATTGCCTTATCGGCTGGCCCTGAGCTTGGTACTTTTCTTTCTCGAAACAAACTAAGCACACAAACAAATAATTTTGTTAGCAGCCTTAATCTTGCACGTTCAGAAGCTGCAAAACGTGCCATCAATATTACCGTTTGTGTCAGTAATACCGCACAAGATGATTGCGATGTAACTAATTGGGAAAATGGCTGGATTGTTTTTATTGATGTCAATGCTGATGGCGCTATCGATGCGGGAGAAACTATTCTAAACGTTAATAATGAGGTTTCAGGTAACACCACAATACGCAGTGCTGAACATGTTAGCAGCATAGTCTATCTCGGTGACGGCTCAACATCAGCAGGCACCTTTAAACTCTGTGATGCTGAAGCTGAAGAACATGCAAAAGCTATCAACATAATGAGCTCAGGTATTATTAGTATCGGTAAAGATAATGATGCAGATAAAATTGTTGATAATTACCAAGGAAACAGTATCACATGCCCTTAATCAAAAAAAACAGGTTATCGAGTATATCAAGCAAATCTTCAGGCTTCACATTGCTTGAAGTCATGGTTGCTATGGTTATTTTTTCAATTGGTTTACTTGGTTTGGCGGGTCTTCAGGCACAAAGCGTTCAGTTCAGTCACAGCGCATATTTAAGAAGCCAGGCCACATTTTATGCATACGATATTCTCGAAAAAATGAGAGCAAATAGAGCGGTTGCATTAACAGGCAGTTACAATGTCTCATTTTCCAGTACTGGAACAGACGGTGGTTGCTATGCGAACACAGGAAACTGTAATGCTGCAACTATGGCATTACATGATGTCTTCGACTGGAAACAGTTACTCGCAACCTTACCCGATGGGGAAGGTTCGGTAACATCTGCCACTGTTGGTACAACTACTACTTATACTATTATTGTTATATGGACTGATCGAAGCGCTTCAGGTGGAACGGAATCTATTACTGTAAGGTCTGAAACATGAAATCATTAAACTCAAAACAAAAACACAACAAAGGTTTTACTCTTGTTGAAGTAATGATCTCAATGGTTATTTCTTTAATATTATTACTCGGTGTCTCACAAATATTTACCAGTAACAAGCGTTCACAAAACATCGCGGGTGGTTTAGCCCGAGTACAGGAAAACGCCCGCTTCGCCCTGAAAAAAATCAGCGCAGATATGCGTCGCGCCGGTTATGTCGGTTGTGCAGGAACTGACCAATTAAAAAATCATCTGGAGACAACCAATCCAAATTATGATCCCGATTTATTTGATTTCACTAGAGCAACAGCAGGCTGGGAATATACAGCAGGACAAGCTACCAGCGCCACCCAACCAGGAGAAACTTACAGTATCTCAAGTGATTCACCTGCTCCCGTAGCAGATGCGAATGACTGGCAAAATAATAATACCACCGGTTTACCTACTACACTAGAAGGCAAAGTTGTCCCTGGCTCTGATGTTATTGTAATGAAATGGACCGGTGATAACTTATTTAATATCGAACTTTCAGGTAATGTTCTTACGAATACACCAGTAATAACCACAAAAGCAGACCATGGCATTACCGATGGAACAATACTGATTATTAGCGACTGTTCAGGCGGTGATGTTTTTCAACAAGTGAGTAACGGAAACAGCAAGAGCCTTAACAGCGCTAAAGCATCAGGTGCCATTGTTCCGGGTAATAAAACACCCGCGGGTGATGTATGGGGGCACAGTTATGGAAATGGAGCAAACATAAGTTATTTTCTTAGCCGTGCCTACTACATTGGTCAGGGGGTTAGTGGTGAACCCTCTCTCTATAGTATTACTTACGATCAAGCCGCGACGGCACAAAACATTGAGGAAATTGCCGAGGGTGTTGAAAATATGCAAGTTCTTTATGGTGTAGCGGCTTCCCTTCTTGCCCCTAATGATAAGCTACCCATAAAATATGTTACCGCTCAACAAGTCACCAATCACAGTTTAGTTGTCAGCTTAAAGATTGGCATTATTGTTCGATCACCTAACGAAGTAAAAAGTGCTGACAAAAGTTCCGATTTAAACCTTCTAGGTACAACAATTACGACTCCTACTGATAGAAACCTCCGTTATGTTTTTACTACCACGGTAAAACTTCGAAATAAAGGAGTGAAGTAAATGCCATGCACAGTTAAACAATTTAATAAAAATTTGCCGCAACAACAACAAGGCGCAGTGCTTATTGTCGGCCTGATTATGCTGTTTGTTATGACATTAATTTCAGTGTCATCAATGTCGAGCAGTTCTTTAGAAGAACGCATGTCTGCAAACTACAAAGATCGTCAAGTCGCTTTTCAGGCAGCAGAAGCGGCATTACGTCAAGGTGAGCGGATAACAGCCAGTAATACATTAAAAACAGCATACACTACGACCTGCACTAACGGTTTATGCCTTGCTGATTGGAAAGATCCAACAGCATATCCCGAGTACTGGACTGATGACACAATCTGGAGCACTGCCGGAAAACATATTACTTACACGGTAGACGGAACTGCAACAGCCGCAAAAATAATTATTGAATACATGGGCTGCAAACGCACAAGTCCAAATAGTAACGGCGGCAACTGTTCGCTTACTGACCCGTTTATTTTCAGAGTTACTGCGCTGGGTTATGGACAATCAGCAAATGCAAAAGTTATGTTGCAATCAACATTTATTAATCCATAGATAGGGTATTTAATAAAGTACTTCCTGGAGATTTACCATGAACACTAAATTTAATTTAACAATTCTCAAAACATCCTCTTTAGCGATAATGTTATTGAGCAGTCTTTTTTCCGGCTCAGTTGCTTATGCTGTATCTACTGATTATAAATCAATCCCGGCATCCATCCTGACACCGGATGCTCGTCCAATTGTAATGTTAACCATGACAAATGATCATCAGCTTTTTTACAAAGCATATACTGATTTTGATGACATCATTAAAGCAGATGGTACCGTTGGTACCGATGGTACGATAGAAACAACATATACAGACGTTTTTAATTATTACGGTTATTTTGATTCAAAAAAATGTTACGCCTATAGTGTATTAAGTGGTCGCTTTAATCCCGTAGCTGATGCTGCGGGAACAAATGATCACAACTGTAGCGGTGTAGCAGCAGCAAGATGGAACGGTAACTTTTTGAACTGGTTAACCATGTCACGTATGGATATTGTAAGAAAAGTTTTACATGGTGGTAAACGCTCAACCGATAGCGCAACCGAAACTGTTCTTGAACGAGCCTATATTCCAAATGATAATCATGCCTGGGCTAAATTTTACCCCGCTGCAGATATAAATGATTACACCCCTTATAGCTCAGCTGATGATGCAACAGGTCTGACTTTTTGTAATGTAACGCCCTATGATGGTGTTAATGAATATTCTCAAGGCACAACCAGCACCCCTCGTTTACGTATTGCTAAAGGCAAGTGGGACAACTGGGCTGCCCAGGAACGTATCCAATGTTTTTGGGATGGTGAAGCACCTTTAAACCGAACAAATGCCGACACTCCCAATCTGGCGACCGAAGGTTTAGCCGATTTAACAGTCCGGGTTAAAGTTTGTGATTCAGCGTTACTTGGTAGTGAAACATGTAGACAATACGGTGCGGTTTATAAGCCATCCGGCTTACTGCAAAAATATGCTGAAATTGGTGCCATTGATTTTGGTTTAATAACCGGAAGTTACGAAAAAGGTAAAAGTGGTGGCGTTTTAAGAAAAAACATCTCACCTATCATTAACCTGGATAATCTTGATACCAGCATTGATGAAATAGATACAACCACAGGTCAATTCACCGCGGTCAACGGCATTATCAGTACCTTAAATAAACTGCGTATCTCACGTTATTCCTATAACGATAATGGTTATGGTGCAGCATCAGTCGATGATTGCCCCTATGGACAAAATACCTGGAATAACGGTGAATGTGCCAACTGGGGTAACCCGATGGGTGAAATATACCTGGAAGCCTTACGCTATCTCTCTGGTGCAGCGGCTGCTCACTCTGATTTCGCCGCTCCCAATGATGCGACCTGGTTACCCGGTATAGCTACAAGTGTTACATGGCGTGATCCTTATGGCTCTGCCCAAGCAGCACCTGCCGGTGGTGGTTACCCCGCATGTGCAAAACCCAATATTATTAATTTTTCCACTGGTGTATTAGGGTTTGATCATGATGAATATAGTGGTCAAAGTGACGTCGGTGGTACGTTGAATGTAAACACAGAAACAAACACGGTTGGTGCAACAGAGCTTAACGCTGCGAACACTTATTATGTCGGTAATACTAATTCTGTAGGTTCTGCAGGTGACACTTGTAGTGCCCAGGCTATTGCGGGCAATAACTTAAGCATTGTAACGGGGTTATGCCCGGAAGCGGCAGGTTTGCAAGGTTCATTTAAAATTGCAGGGCTGGCTTATTATGCGCATGGCACTGATTTGCGCAGCGGTGTGGATGGTAACCAAACCGTCGATACCTATTCCATAGCTTTAGCCCCTCCTATACCGGATATAAAAGTTAATGTAGGGGGGAATACCGTACGAATCATTCCTGTCGGCCGTAACTGGCGAAATAATAATGCGATGGTGTTAGTCAACTTTCAAATTATTAGCCAAACGGCTACCTCGGGTGAGTTTTTCATGAATTATGAAAATGCGCCTGCAGGCGCAGATCATGACTCGGACTTTAAAGGCTATCTTAGCTATGTTGTCTCTGGTAATGATATTTCAATTACTGCACATAATACCGGCTCATCAGCGGGTTCAACAATGCACATGGGTTACATTATTGATGGCGTAACTGATCCTGGTGTACATTATGTCGCTTCAAATAAAAATGTGACTCTCACTAATAGTACTGGTGGTGGTTCATACACTGTAACCAAAGCAGCAATTGACACTGCCTGTGGTGCTTTGACTTTACCAGCAAGCGGCTCTTTAGATCGTTGTACAACAAATATTGCAGGTGGCGTTAATCGTGATTTAAGAGGTGCACGCACACATACCGCTGGTGCCAGTAGCACCGTGTTACTAAAAAGCCCACTTTGGTATGCTGCTAAATGGGGTAACTTCGAAGATCTTAATAGCGACAATATTCCGGGAACTACCGACGAATGGGATACTAAAAATAACCTCACGGGTGCCTTTATTCCAGATGGTGTGCCCGATAATTATTTTCTGGTCACCAATCCTGCCATTCTGGAAACACAACTTGAATCAGCATTGAGCGATATCCTGCAGCGTATTTCATCGGGTTCTGCTGCTGCCGTTATTGCAGACTCTTTAACAACGGCTGGCTCGTTATATCAAGCCCTTTATCAACCTACCCTGATTCTGGATGGTAAAAAAATCACCTGGGCTGGACAAGTTCATGCCATTTTAATTGATAAATACTCCAACCTGCGTGAAGACACCAATGGCAACAAAACCCTGGATACTAATGATAAATATATTAAGGTTAAATATAGTCCCGATCAAAAACGAACCCAGATATGGTATTGCACACCTGGCGGATCACCATTAGGAACAACAAAAACGTGTCCTACTACTGACCGCAAAGAAATTTCTGAGCTAAAACCTCTTTGGAATGCTCGTGATGAATTGGCTATATTTTCTGCAACAGATACTCGTCTGGTAACTCAGCGTACATATGCCACCCCGTTTTCTGATTCTGGCAACGGAGGCCGATACATTTTTACCTGGCAAGACAATAATGGTGACAATGTTCTGGACAGTGGAGAAACTGTCGACTTCACCGAGAGTAATTTTCCTGCTAGCAAAGCCGGCTTACTTGGCGTTACATCAGCAACAGCAGCAACAGAACCAGCCAAAATCGTTAATTTTATTCGTGGCTATGAGAATCCATCGGTAACAGGTTATCGTTCACGTACCATTGATTATGACAATGACAATGTTGATGAAGTATGGCGCCTGGGTGATATTGTTCACTCCTCACCCGTAACTGCCGGTCCACCTGACGGAGTGGATTATGCAGGTGAAAAAATTTCCTGGAATGATAATGGTGATGCAACTTATTTAGCCTTTAAGAACCAGTATAAAAATCGTCGAACTATGCTTTATTTAGGCGCTAACGATGGCTTGATACATGCGTTTAATGCAGGCTTTTACAAGAGCAGTACACAACAATATTGTTTAGATAATGCTTGCCTGAATGATTCAACGGTTTCACATACTCTCGGTGCCGAGATATGGGCTTACGCACCAAGAAACCTGTTGCCACAATTAAAATTCCTGACTGAAGAAGATTACCCGCATGTTTATTACATGGATGGAGAACCACAGATATTTGATGTCAACATTTTTCCTGATGACGCAGTTCATCCTCAAGGTTGGGGAACAATTTTAGTCGTTGGCATGCGTTTGGGTGGTGGTGCACATAACCCCATTACTGTTGACGTTGATAACACCGGTACCACAACATTTGAAACCAACTCAGCGTATGTCATTCTTGATGTAACTGATCCTGAATCCCCCCCTACACTATTAGGTGAGTTTACCCACGCTGATCTTGGTTTCACTACAAGTACCCCAACACTGACGGTAAAAAGAGCTCCAAGTGCAAGCGGTAACTGGAATGTTGGCGCTACCTCAATTAATGACTGGGGGCTGGTGTTTGGTTCAGGTCCAAATCAACTTGATACTGGCTTAAGCACTCAAAATGCCAAGTTATTCTTTGTAAAACTGGAATTAAGTAGTGGCGTGCTTGATTTAAGCGCATCAAACCAGTTTATTATTGATACGACTATCACTAATAGTTTTATTGGTGACCCGATGGCAAAAAACTGGAGTGGTGACTTTAAGTTTGACGCGGTGTACTTTGGTGTCGCCGGTGGAACAGAACTTATCCCTACCGGTCGCTTAATGCGCGTTGCTCTAAATGGAGACAACTCCGCTAGCTGGAGTTTGTCAACCATGATCAATCCAGCACAGCCTTTTTTAAATGCTCCTCTGGCAAAAATACATACTGATGGTGAATGGTGGGTTTATGCAGGTACGGGTCGATTATTTAGCAATATTGATAACCTTTCAGTCAGACAGCAGTCTTTTTATGGTTTAAAAGAAACACCTGACTCAACATATGTAACCAGCCCGTCAAACAAGCTGTTTAGTACAAACACAGCCGCTACCAACCATATACAAAATTCAACGGGTGTCATTGTGAACCCTGACGAGTCACTTGTGATTCCTGCTGGTTTAAGCAGTGAATATTCAGGTGTTACTAATTTCACTGAACTCAAGACCCATATGGCAGGCAAAGCAGGCTGGTACCGTAACTTTGACATACCGCTTTATGCTGAAAGAGATTTAGCTCGGGCAACATACTTTTCTGGACTTATCGTATATCCGGGTTATACCCCGAATTTCGATACCTGCACTTCGGAAGGTTATAGTAGCTTCTACTATATTTATGAAAAAACAGGTACCAATTATATTAATTGGCCAACAAAAAGTGGAACGTTTTTTGGTATAACATCCGAAGTCAGCGTAATAAAAGATATAGACGGTAATTACAAAATATTTAACACCACAACTACCGGTGAAGTTGTCGAAGAAGACCCAGATCCTGATTGTCTTCCTAATGAGCCATGTAGTGGTAATCCTCCTAGTGACGGTTCAACCGGACGACAATCATGGCGTGAGATTATTTTGTATTAAAACAGGATAGGTAAAATATTTATGAAATTCAATGCTAAACATAGCAGTGGCTTCTCACTTATAGAAATCATGGTAACTATAGCGATCATAGGCATACTCACAACAGTTGCGAGTAGAGCCTATGATTCTCAAAAACGAAAAGGCTATAGAATGGATGCAATTAGTGCAGTCTCTTTGCTTGCACAAAGAGAGGAAAATTGGCATTCAAAGAATGGTGCCTATACCAACACTATTACTGATGTGGGTTCAGCCATATCAAAAGAAAAAAAGTATAATTTAAGCCTGAGTAATATTGGAAGTGACACATATACAATAACTGCTGAAGCAACAGGTAGCCAATTAGAGGATAAAGATTGTCGTAAATTTATCCTCGAACATACAGGGAGAAAAACAGCAGAAAAAGATGATACATCAGCCAATACAAAATGTTGGCCTAAATAAACGTTGATAGCTAAAAGTAAAAAAGCCCCAATCGGGGCTTTTTTTATATTTATTGAAGATCTTTGGGTAAGGAAAAAACAATATTTTCTTCCTTGCCATCCTGGTTAGTAACCGCGGTTACACCCCACTCCCGAAGTTTAGCGATCACATTCTCAACCAGTTCTGCCGGAGCTGAAGCTCCCGCGGTCAAGCCAATTTTTTCTTTCCCTTGTAACCAGCCCTGGTTAATTTCAGTTTCGTTATCAATTAAATATGCTTCAGTGCCAATACGTTCGGCAACCTCTTTTAACCGGTTGGAATTTGAACTATTCGGAGAACCCACTACTAAAACGAGATCAGTTTCCTGAGCCAGTTTTTTAACCGCATCCTGACGGTTCTGTGTGGCGTAACAAATATCATCTTTTTTAGGGCCCTGGATATTTGGAAAACGTTTTCGTAACTGAGCAATGACACTTGTCGTATCATCCATCGATAAAGTTGTTTGAGTAACATAAGAAAGATGTTCAGGATTATTAATAACCAGGTCATTTACGTCATCAACATCTTCAACCAGGTACATATGGCCACCCAGACTGGTATCAAACTGCCCCATAGTACCTTCAACTTCCGGATGCCCGACATGGCCTATCAAAATACATTCATGTCCTGCCTTGCTATAACGGCTGACTTCCATGTGTACTTTTGTTACCAAAGGACAGGTTGCATCAAAAACTTTTAAACTGCGTCGCTTTGCTTCTTCACGCACTGCTTTTGAAACACCATGAGCACTAAAAATAACCGTTGCATCATCAGGAATTTCATCGAGCTCTTCTACAAACACCGCACCTTTATTACGTAATTCGTCGACCACAAATTTATTATGTACAACTTCATGTTTTACATAAATTGGCGCACCAAATAATTCCAGGGCACGATCTACAATGTCAATCGCACGATCTACACCAGCACAGAAACCACGGGGGTTCGCTAAAATAACGTTTTTTGGATCAGACATATTAATGTTGTGCCGTTTTAATCTCAACAATTTCCACACTAAAGACAACTTCATGTCCTGCGAGTGGGTGGTTAAAATCTACCTTAACTTCCTCACCTTTTATTTCCATAATTGCACCGGGGACTTCTTCACCTGAAGGAGTACTAAATCCAATAATCATCCCTTCTTCAATTTTTAAATCATCAGAAAATTCACTACTCGGTAAAGTATGAATGTTTTCATCTTCAGGAAAACCAAAAGTATCACGGGGCTCAATGGACAAGCTTTGTTTGTCACCAACTTTAAGGCCGTATAAAACCATTTCCAAACCTTCAATCAACGAACCATCACCCATGGTGAAAACCATTGGTTCGCCGTCAACAGAAGCATCGGCAATCGTGCCGTCTTCAAGTGCTAAAGTGAAATGCATCGTCACTTCACAACCTGCACCAATTGTTAAAACTTCTACATCACCCATATTATTTAATATCCTGTTATACATATCTTTGTAGGTTGGACTTCAGTCCAATGCGGTGCTAATTCGATTTTACATCTAACCGCTATAACCGATGCTTTTATCAGACTAAAGTCTGACCTACATAAATCAAACCCCAGATCCTTCTGATTTATTTTGTCGTTCAGCACGGTACTCACGAACACTATCAATAATAATCATCGCGACACCGATACTAATAGCAGAGTCAGCGATATTAAATGCGGGCCAGTACCATTGCTGGTAATACACCTCAATAAAGTCAACAACATAACCTAACCAGATTCGGTCAATCACATTACCAATCGCGCCACCTAATATGAGTGCGAGTGCAATCGCCTGCCATTTTTCGTGTTGCTCTAATCGTTTAATCCAAAAGACTATAAATGCACTCACAACGATGGCTATCACAGCAAAAAACCAACGTTGCCAACCACCTGCATCATGTAAAAAACTAAATGCAGCGCCGGGGTTATGCATTAATGTCCAGTTAAACATAGGCATAACTGCAATCGGTTGATACATTTCCAATGAAGTACTGGCAATATATTTTGTTAGTTGATCAAGAATAACAACAACAACGGCTAACCATATCCATTTTAACATTTAAAATATTTTCCGTTCTTAAATATGTATAAAAATCATTTGTTATAGATAGTGAATATTAAAACGAATTCACACCGCGTCGGCTTGAATACCCTCTAAATATTTTCTTGTAGGGCACTATGAGTCCGACCTACATAAATCAAAACCATCTACAACACTTTGTAGATCGGCTTTCAAGCCGACGCGGTATCAATTTAGTGAGAAAAAATTATGCATGCAATCGTTCTTCGCCTTTGCCATCTATGTTTTCAATGCAACGACCACATAACTCAGGATGCTTATCACTCTTACCAACATCTTCACGATGATGCCAGCAGCGAGTACATTTCTCATATGCTGAAGCTGATACTGCAACCCAGATTTCATCATCAGTTGACAGTTTGTAATGTTTGGCTTCAACAGGAGGCTCACCGGCAAGGTATAGTTTTGCATCAGATGTAATAAAGACAAAACGTAACTCATCTTCTAATGTATTTAACACATCATAAATTTCACGACCGCAATAGACTTCCACTTCCGCAGCAAGTCCAGAACCTATTTCACCTGCGACACGTAATGCTTCGAGTTCTTTATTGACACTTTCACGTACTTCTGTGATTTGTTTCCAGAAAGATAAAGATTCTTCAGCTGCTTTATCATCACTGTACATTTTGGGTAAGCCATACCATTTGTTCAATAAAACAGATTCATTACGTTCACCCGGCATAAATGCCCAAAGTTCATCGGCAGTAAAACTACAAATCGGTGCTAACCAACGCACCATAGATTCAAGGATATGGTAAATCGCAGTTTGGCATGAACGGCGTGCAACACTGTTTTCCTGTGTAGTGTATTGACGATCTTTAATAATATCGAGATAAAAGCTACCCATCTCACCAGCACAGAAATTATGTATATATTGATATATTTGATGAAATTCATACGTTGCATAAGTATCAACTATTTTAGTTTGTAACTGCCTGGTTGTTTCAACTGCCCATTTATCCAATGACAACATTTGATCCGCTGGAAGCATAGCTTTTTCAGGATCAAAGCCATCCAGGTTAGATAAAAGAAAACGCATCGTATTACGAATACGACGATAGGCATCCGCAGTTCGTTTTACAATTTCATCTGATACCGTCATTTCACTACTGTAATCAGTTGAAGCAATCCATAAACGTAAAATATCTGCGCCTAAGTTCTTAATGATTTTTTGTGGCGCAACAACATTACCTTTTGACTTGGACATTTTCTGCCCTTTTGCATCAACGGCAAAACCATGAGTCAACACTGATTTATACGGTGGCTTACCATACATCGCTATTGATGTTTTTAATGATGACTGAAACCAGCCTCGATGTTGATCTGAACCTTCAAGATATAAATCTGCAACAGGATAGTCACTCAACCCTTCACGCATATTTAAAACAACATTATGCGATACACCGGAATCAAACCAGACATCAAGAATGTCTTGTGCTTTTTCATAACTATCCGCTTCATCACCAAGGTATGATTCGATATCTGATTCAAACCAGACATTAACCCCGTTCTCTTCAATTTGAGCCGCTACTTTTTCCAACAAGGCATCGGTGTCTGGATGTAACTTGCCTGTTTTTTTATTTACAAACAAAGGAATCGGCACCCCCCAACTACGTTGACGTGAAATACACCAGTCCGGACTGTTCTCAACCATACTGATGATGCGAGCTTCACCCCAAGTGGGTATCCATTTGGTTTCTTTAATCGCGGCTATACAATCTTTGCGTAAATTATTTTGTTCCATACTAATAAACCACTGCGGCGTCGCACGGAAAATAATCGGGCTCTTATGACGCCAGCAATGTGGATAGCTATGCAGAACTTTCTCTTCATGCACAAGTTTGCTTTTTGCTTTTAATACATCGAGCACACTGTCGTTCGCTTTAAAAACATGTTGCCCTGCAAACAAAGGGGTGCCTTCAAGAAACTTACCATTGGTATCAACCGGGTTATCCACTTTTAAATTATATTTTTGACCAACAACATAATCTTCTTGTCCGTGTCCTGGAGCAGTATGTACTGCACCTGTACCTGCATCCAGGGTGACATGATCGCCAAGAATAATCGGCACTTCACGTTCATAAAACGGGTGATGTACTTTTAAATTTTCAAGATCAGAACCTTTACAATAAGCGACAACTTTGTAATCTACAACATCATAACGCGCCATCACATCACTGAGTAAATCCTGTGCAATAATCAAACGTTCAGGCACATGCGCACCCACACCATCACACTGCACAACGGCATATTCAAATTCCGGATTAACCGCAACCGCCTGGTTAGCCGGTAATGTCCAGGGGGTTGTTGTCCAGATAACAATAGAGACAGGACCACTGCCTTCGGCTCCCTCAACATTACTGCAACGCGCCATAAGTGCGGTTTCATTTAAAATTTCAAAACGCACATCAATCGCAGGTGACGTTTTATCTTCATATTCCACTTCGGCTTCAGCCAAAGATGAACCACAATCAACACACCAATGCACAGGTTTTGAACCTTTATGCAAGTGACCATTTTTTATTATTTGACCAAGCGAACGAACAATGCCGGCTTCAAATTTATAATCCATAGTGAGGTATGGGTTTTCCCACTCACCTAAAATGCCTAAACGTTTAAAATCTTCACGCTGACCATCTACTTGTTTAGCCGCATATTCACGACAGGCATCCCGAAACTCACTGTGTGAAATTTTAACACCCGCTTTACCTTTCTTTTTCTCAACCATGAGTTCAATTGGTAAACCGTGGCAATCCCAGCCAGGAATATAAGGCGCATCAAAACCACTTAAAGTTTTAGATTTAATAATAATGTCTTTTAAAACTTTATTTACCGCGTGACCAATATGAATATCGCCATTTGCATAGGGAGGACCATCGTGCAACATGAACAAAGGACGGTTTTCTTCTTTGCAAAGAGTACGAGTTTTTCCGTATAAATCCATCTCGTACCAGTTTTTCAAAAAACCGGGTTCACGTTGCGCAAGGTTTCCTTTCATCGGAAATTTAGTTTGCGGTAAATTTAATGTATCTTTATAGTCAGCCACGATTGTTTTTTCTTTAAGTTATAAATTTTTAATTAACATGTCTTTTCGAGTGAAACGAAGCAATCTTCCGGAGATTGCCGCGCGTTGCTCGCAATGACAGGTCGTTTTCATGCAGCAAAATATGCCTGCGCCTGCTCAACATCCTGTTGTATTTGTTTTATTAACTCGTCCAGCGAATCAAATTTTTCTTCATCACGAAGTTTTTTTAAAAAACTGACCTGAATATGTCTTCCATAAATATCCTGATTGAAGTCTAGTAAAAAAACTTCCAATAATGCTTTTGTTTCATTTACTGTTGGTCTTGTTCCAACACTTGCTACACCTTGCAAGGGCTCGTCATCCAGTCCGAAAATTTCGACAACAAAAATACCTTGTAACGGTGAAGCATGTCGATGCAAATGTATATTTGCTGTCGGAAAACCTAACTCACGTCCCAGTTTTTCACCATGAGCAACGCGACCACTCATTCGATAACGTCGACCTAATAATTTTTCAGCCGTGCCCATGTTACCTTTTTCCAGGGCTTTTCTAATTCTTGTGCTGCTTACTCGCTCGGCATCAATTTCAAATGTGTGCATACTAACAACCTGAAAACCGTATTTTTTGCCTGCTTCAACCAGCATAGCAAACGTGCCGCTTCTATTCAGGCCAAAACGAAAATCGTCACCGACAACAAGATATTTTACACCAAGCTTGTTAACCAGTATCTGTTCAATAAAGTCCTGAGCGGTTAAATTTGCTAATTTATCATTAAATGACAAACAGCATACCCGATCGACTGAATAACGCTGCAATGCCAGCATTTTCTCACGAAAACGGGTTAAGCGAGCGGGCACTTTATCTGGAATAAAATATTCCATCGGTTGCGGCTCAAAAGTGATTAACACTGTAGGCAAACAGAGTTCTGCAGCTTTTTCTGCCAGCTGACCTAATACCGCCTGATGCCCAAGGTGCACACCATCAAAATTTCCGATCGTCGCAACACAGCCATGATGATTTGAGCGAATATTCTGTAAGCCACGAATCAGTTCCATAATACTCGTTCGTTTTTTCAAAAAGAGCGAAAGTATATCAAAAACAAAAGGATAACTTAATCTAACTTTATATATTGTCTTTAAAAATACTCGTCAGAGCCTGCCTCGTGTAACGCTTTGGGTCTTCCCGCTTTTTGTAGGTTGGAGCTGAGCTTGCGAAGCCCAACCTGCATAATATTACCGGAATGACGGAGTTGATTTAACTTTGCTTTGGCCGCATCAACTGTGAAAATCGCACACCCGTTATCCATAAAACAGCAAAATAACTCACCGCTCCCAATGGAATAATCCAACATAACTGTAATATTCGCTGACTCACAGATGCTTTAATCCAAAATGAAAGATCACCTGAAGCAATAAATATTAGCCCGCCCATAACAACTACAGCCAAAAAGGTTTGCGCAAATAACTTTTTCCAACCTGCTTGTGGTGAATACACTCCAGCCTTTTTCAGGCCAAATAATAACAAACCAGCATTAATAAAAGCGGAAATCGTCGTTGCCAGTGCTAAACCTGCATGGGGAGCCGGCCAGCCTAATTTCAGCATTGGAACGACAAAAGCGATGTTCATCAGCATGTTTGCAACCATCGCTATGAGCCCAACCTTTACCGGTGTTTTAGTGTCCTGGCGGGCAAAGTAGCCTGGAGCCAGGACTTTTACCAGGATAAAGCCAAGTAATCCCCCGCTATAAACTAAAAGACTAATCGATGCCATTTCGACATCTAACGGTTTAAAGTCGCCATAAAGAAACAATGTACTCAGTATTGGGCCAGACAATACCGCCAATGCCACTGCAGCAGGCAAAGCTATAACCAGCACCCAACGCAGAGCCCAATCCAACATGTGTGAAAAAGCCATGGGATCACCCGCTGCATGTTTTTGCGATAAATTTGGCAAAATCACGGTTGCCAGTGCAACACCAAATATTCCCAACGGCAATTCCACCATGCGGTCAGATAAATATAACCAGGTCACACTGCCGCTCACCAAAAATGAGGCAATAACCGTGTCCAACAACAGGTTAATTTGCATCACCGACGAGCCAAAAATACCCGGAATCATAAGTTTTAAAATACGACGTACACCACTATTTTTCCAGCCCCAGCGCGGCCAGCGCAATAAACCCAGTTTCAAAATAAAAGGAATTTGGAAAGCCAGTTGTGCCACCCCCGCAATGAAAACTCCCCATGCCAGGGCCATAATGGGTACATCCATCAATGGAGCCAGCC
>VAPK010691789.1_pt1 | contig 18662 bp, 20 predicted proteins | sample 3395031 | NCBI WGS metagenome assembly VAPK01 (sample SAMN08290443, study PRJNA428436) | hydrothermal vent metagenome | isolation source: Deep-sea hydrothermal vent chimney 1 | place: Pacific Ocean: Juan De Fuca Ridge
AGGCACTAAAGTGATGTTTAAGATTGACTATGAAAATCGATTAACTAAATTATGCAATCAGATACAATTGCAGTTATAAAAAAACGGGGGATGGCTAATTTCTAATGTATTAAAATAATATTTGTGATTATTTTAATAAGGTGTCTCAAACGATTCCATTCTTTTCGCAAAAATCAAGCAGTTCTTTTCGACTATGGCAATTCGCTTTTTTTAATATTTTCTTACGGTGGGTCTTAACAGTGTGCTCACTGATAAACAATTCTTTAGCAATCTCATTATTAGTGCTATGCTTTGAGATACAACGTATAATATCTAATTCTCTATCTGTAAAAAAATCAATAAACTCTTTATAAATATTCCTTTTGAATGCAACATTATCCAAATCATTTGCAAAAATATCCCATTCCACTTTATCATTATTACTGATAAAGGAAATATCGATCATAAAACTTAAACTAGTTAATAAATTACCTTGTTCATCTAACTCCCATGGACTTGACTGACGTAAAACATTGATATAAGACCCGCCCTTTTTTTGAATTCTGTAAGTAACCATGGCATAATTATTACCTCCTTTAAATCCGATATTGATCGCATTCTTTACTGTTCCTTTTATTACCCTTGAAACAATTTTCATATCCTCCGGATGTATATAATTCAATGCCAAATCCATATCAAATTCATCTTTATCATAACCTAACATTGTCTCTACTCCCCTCGCATAGGTAATTTCGTATTGTGGCCAATCCATAACATACATACATTGCTTTCCCTCAATCAGAGGAATACAATCTAATATACCCATATCTTTTTTTATGGAAACAATCTTGGTTTTTAATTCTTTAGATATGCTCTTACTAAATTCACTAATACTTATTTCTTCAAAGTCCATAATTTAAATAATACTGTTTTTGATTTCTTCCTTTAGTAAATAAATTAGAAGAAAGTCAACATTTTATATCACAATAAATATTGAAACATCAATGAATCCTCAATCAATTCAACTTAATAATTCCATTTCCTCTCCGGGTTTTAGATCAAATTTCTTCCTGAAAAAATATACTGCAACATATAAAACTGGAGTATCCAATAAAGCAATTAAGAGTTTAAATACGAAACCGTTGATTAACAATTTATAAAATAAAGTCCATTCAATCACACCAAACGAGCACAATAAAACCAATACAGAAAAAGTGTCTAAAAATTGTGACGATATGGTTGAAAAGTTATTTCGTAACCATAAATGTTTTCCCTTGGTGAATTTTTTCCAGAAATGATAAATCCGAATATCTACAAACTGAGCAATTAAATAAGCTATCATGGAGGAAAATACTGCTATTGCAGAAAATCCAAAAACCTTATGATACAAGTCATTACCAACAGGCGACCATTCAGTTGCAGGAGCACCATCGGCCACAATGATAATAATCAAAGCAAAAACCGATGCAAAAATACCAGCTGTAACTACTTTATTGGCCTTTCTTTTGCCATATATTTCTGATATTAAATCAGTCACTAAAAAAGTAATCGGATAAGGTAAGATCCCAACGGATAACTCAAAATCATACAAACCAAACGGGTTCCAGCTAAAGAATTTTTGAAAGATCAAATTAGAAACTACCAGCGCTGTAATAAACAAGGTAGCCAATATCAAATAAATTTTAAAAGCTAAAAGCTTATTATTTAGAGTCATTTTCAGTTAGTTGTGAGTACTAATATAAAAAAATAAAATAGATTATACTTTTTGGATAAAGGTCAGGTCAAAATTCTTCTCAATTTCGCCTTCAAACTTCTCACTTAAATTCCTACTTTTGTATACAACTTAAAGCAATAACAATGCATGCATATATTTTTCCCGGTCAGGGAGCTCAATTCCCGGGAATGGGACAAGAATTATTTGAAAAATCAGATCTTGTTAAAGAATTGTTCAATAAAGCTAATGATGTTTTAGGGTTTTCAATAACAGATGTCATGTTCCGGGGAACAGCTGAAGATCTGAAGCAAACTAAGGTTACGCAACCAGCAATATTTCTACACTCTGTAATTTTAGCCAAAACTTTGGGTAAAGATTTTAAACCAGATATGGTTGCCGGACATTCACTTGGAGAATTCTCTGCTTTGGTTGCCAATGGAGCTTTAGATTTTGAATCGGCGTTAAAACTGGTTTCTCAACGGGCTATCGCTATGCAAAAAGCCTGTGAAATTGAACCTTCTACTATGGCTGCTGTAATAGGATTAGAAGATAAAATTGTTGAGGAAGTTTGTAATCAGGTGGGTGGAACAGTTGTTGCCGCAAATTATAACTGCCCTGGACAACTGGTAATCTCAGGAGAAATGAAAGCAATTGACCATGCCTGTGAAATATTAAAAGAATCAGGTGCCCGAATGGCATTGGTTTTACCTGTTGGAGGAGCATTTCATTCTCCACTTATGGAACCTGCAAGAGAAGAATTAGCAGCAGCAATTGAAGCTTCTTCTTTTAAAGAACCAACGTGTCCTATTTATCAGAATGTTTCCGCAAAAGCAGTAAACAATGCTGCCGAAATAAAAGAGAACTTAATAGCGCAGCTCACCTCTCCTGTAAGGTGGACACAAACCATCCAACAAATGATTGCAGATGGAGCAACTGAATTTACAGAAGTAGGTCCAGGAAAAGTACTGCAGGGTTTGATGCGAAAAATTGACAGAAAAGTTACAGCAAACGGTATTGCTTAATTGAATGTCTTAAAGTCCAATGTCATTCCTGTTTTCACAGGAATCCCAAACTAAACCAAAATTGTCACCATGAATCCTGGAACTATTTTTACCAATATTACAAACAAAGTAGCAACCATTACTTTTTTTCATCCTGCGAGTAATTCTTTCCCCAGTGAATTATTAAACAGATTGGTGGAAACTTTTAACCGTTTAAGTGAGAACAATGAGGTAAATGTAATCGTGTTAAAAAGTGAAGGAGAAAAAACCTTTTGTGGCGGAGCTTCTTTTGACGAATTACTAGAGGTAAAAACAACAAAAGAAGGAAAACAATTTTTTTCAGGTTTTGCAAACCTGATCAATAGTATGCGCAAATGCTCCAAATTAATCATTGGTCGTGCTCAGGGAAAATCGGTTGGTGGAGGAGTTGGAATCTTAGCTGCCACCGATTATTGCTTTGCAACAGAATCTGCCAATATCAAATTATCTGAATTAAATATTGGAATTGGTGCTTTTGTCATTGCTCCTGCCGTTGAACGGAAAATAGGCGTTTCCGCTTTAAGCGAATTAAGTATTGATGCAGGCAACTGGAAAACTGCTTACTGGGCAAAAGAAAAAGGACTTTTTGCCAGAGTTTTTGACAATACGAGAGAAATGGATAAAGCCATTGAGACTCTTGCATATAAATTAGCTTCTTACAATCCTAAGGCTCTTAAGGAATGGAAAAATACGCTTTGGAAGAATACAGGGCACTGGGATCAATTGCTATCAGAAAATGCTGAAATTAGTGGAAAGTTGATTTTATCAGACTTTACAAAAGAAGCTTTAGAAAATTTTAAAAATAAATAGAGTAGCAATATTTTTGATATGGATTTTAAACTTCGACCCTGGCATATAAATGATCTGGATAACCTGGTGAAATACGCTAATAACCCAAATATTGCAAAATATTTAACAGATGGATTTCCCTATCCGTATTCAAAAGAAAATGGTAAAATGTTTATCAAAAATGCAACAGCAGATGATCCTATACATATTTTTGCAATTGATATCAATGGTGAAGCAGTTGGAGGAATAGGAATTCATCCACAAACAGACATTCAAAAGAAAAATGCCGAACTTGGTTATTGGCTCGCCGAACCTTTTTGGGGTAAGGGAATCATGACCAAAGCAATTAAGCAAATAGTAGATTTTGCCTTTAGCACTTTTGATATCAACAGAGTATTTGCCAGACCTTTTGGAAATAACCCCGGATCACAGAAAATTCTTGAAAAGAATGGATTTATTCTGGAAGCCAGATTTGATAAAACTTTAATCAAGAATGAGCAACTATTAGATGAATTGATCTACGCAATTAGAAAAAAATAACCTATGAAACTATCTCTTATAATCTTTCTTCTGCAAGCAGTTGATATTGAAGAAAAAATAAAAAATGCGCCTGATGGTCGCTATGAAATTGGTGCTGTTATTGGAACATATTTACCCTTTGTACTTTTAGTTATCATAGCCTATTTCATGTACAACAAAGCTAAAAACAGAAAAGATTTGAATGATTAAATCTTTAACAAATCATCAAAAAACGATTATAAAATATCCATAATTTTAAAAGATCATAAGTTGCTATTCTATTTTGTAAGGATTATTTTATATATTCCACTTGCAAAATTAAACTACAAACTATATGCAACTTACTCAAGTACATCCTACCCAAAATCAAATGACACAACTAATGGCTTATCCAGAAGATACGCCTTTAACAATGTTAAATATTATTAAATTTAAGTCAAAAACAGAAGCAGGAAATGAGACCGGAAAACAGGCTTATGCTCGTTATTTTAAAAATGCTCAAGAATTTATCAAGCAATCAGGTGCTAAATTAATTTGGAAGGGTGCAGTTGCAACAACAGTTATTGGAGATACTAAAAATCAACCAGATATGATTTTTTTAGTAGAGTATCCATCAGTTACTCATTTTATAAAAATGGTTTCTAATTCTGAATATCAAAGAATTGTAAATGACAGATCCATTGCATTAGAATACGGAGGTTTAATCGCGTGTCAACCCTTAAAATAATGAAAAATATCAATACACATTATCGCACATGTAACTTTTGTGAAGCCATGTGTGGCCTGGAAATTAAATACAAAGACAACCAAATAATTTCTATTAAAGGAGATAAGAAAGACCTATTCAGTAAGGGACATATTTGTCCAAAAGCAACCGCTTTACAAGATATTTATCAAGATAAAGACCGACTTAAAACACCTCTTAAAAAAACTAAAAACGGATGGCAAAAAATTTCATGGGAAGATGCCTTTCAGGAAGTTGATCACAAATTGAAAACCATCCAAAAAAAATATGGCAATAATGCTGTTGGAACCTATAGAGGCAACCCAAATGTTCATAATTTAGGAACATTGCTATTTGGCACACCTTTTATCCAAGGTTTAAAAACACAACAAAAATATTCAGCTACTTCCGTTGATCAATTGCCACATCATATTGCCTCTTTAAAAATGTTTGGGCATCATATGTTAATTCCAATTCCAGATATTGATCATACTGATTTTATGCTCATTATTGGTGCAAATCCGGTAATTTCCAATGGTAGTTTAATGTCAGCTCCGGGTTTTTCTAATCGTTTAAAAGCAATTCAAAAAAGAGGAGGTAAATTTGTAGTAATCGATCCCAGACGAACTGAAACTGCAAAAATTGCAAACCAATATTTAACGATCCAACCAGGAAAAGATGCACTGCTCTTATTGGCATTAATTCATGTTATTTTTGATGAAAATTTAGATAAAAAAGGAAGATTAGAATCCCATATAAATGGTTGGAATCAGATTAAAGATATTGCTAAAGATTATTCACCTGAAAAAGTTTCTATTGTTATTGGAATTACTTCAGCCGAAATTAAAAATTTAGCACGAGATTTTTCTGCTGCAAAAACAGCTGTTTGTTATGGACGTTTGGGTATTTCTACGCAAGAATTTGGTGGTATTTCTCAATGGTTAGTTAATGTACTCAATATCATTACCGATAACTTCGATAAAAAGGGAGGGGCAATGTTTACACTCCCTGCAGTTGATTTGGTAGGAATGGCAATAAAAACAGGTAAAACAGGCAGTTTTAATCGATATAAAAGTCGGGTCAACAATTTACCTGAGTATGCAGGTGAATTTCCTGTAGCTACTTTGGCAGATGAAATATTAGTTGAAGGAGAAGGTCAAATTAGAGCAATGGTAATGGTCGCAGGAAACCCTGTTCTTTCCACACCAAATGGTAAACAATTATCCAAAGCACTGGAACAATTAGATTTTATGGTTGCCATTGATATTTACCTTAATGAAACAACCCAATATGCAGATATTATCTTACCATCAACAACAGGATTGGAAACATCACATTACGATTTAGTTTTTCATCAATTGGCAGTGAGAAATACCACCAAATATTCTCCTATACTATTTGACAAAACAAATGATCAAAAACACGATTGGGAAATATTTAATGCCTTAACTAAAAGAATGACAGGGAAAGAAAATCCGGCTACACCGGAAATGATGCTGAATTACATGCTAAAAAACGGGCCATATAGAAATAAAGATATTTCTGTAAAAACTCTAATTGAAAATGCTCATGGAATTGATCTAGGAGCACTACAAGCCAGTTTACCAAAACGATTATTTACAAAAGATAATAAAATTGATATCGCTCCTACCATTTTTTTAGATGACCTAAAACGTTTAAAAAAACAGTTTAATACTTGGAAAAATAAAACTATATCTGATTTCCCATTAAACCTTATCGGAAGAAGGCATCTTAGGTCAAACAATTCATGGATGCACAATATAAATCGACTGGTAAAAGGTAAAGATCGCTGTATTCTTTTGATAAATGAAAAAGATGCTGCAAAATTAAATATCAAATACACTCAAAAAGTGAAGGTCACATCTAATATTGGTTCCGTAATTATTCCCGCTGAAATAAGTAACGAAATGATGCAAGGTGTTGTTAGCATTCCTCATGGTTGGGGTCATCATTATCAAAATACACAGATGGAGATAGCCCAACAAAATGCAGGTATTAGTATCAATGATTTAACTGACTCAAATAATTTAGATAAATTAACAGGTAACGCCAATTTTAGTGGTACCAGAGTTAAGGTTGAAAGATTAGATTAAACCTTACGACAAAACAATAGAATTAAATCTACAATCATGCATTATAAATGTACTTTAAATTTTATTGTTTTATTTGTTACATATTTCATTTCTGCACAAATACAAAACCCGAAAAACATTCCATTTAACTGGAAAACAGATCTTAGTAAACATTCTGTCAATCTTTCCGAAATTCAAATTGTTTTACCAAAAGGATCTTTTCCTGCTTTAGATTTTCCCGAATTTATTGGTAAAAAAGAAGGTTTACAATCTTTCTATTCCAAAGAGCCTGTAATAGCTATTGAAATAAATGGCAATGCAAAAGCTTATTCATTGAATATATTGACCATGCACGAAATTTCTAATGACACGTTAGATGGAATTCCTATTTTGGTCACTTATTGTCCGCTTTGCAATTCGGGAATTGTTTACCAAAGAAATTTAGTATTTGATGGCAAACAACAAACAATAGAATTTGAACCTTCCGGGATGTTGCGTAACAGCGACATGGTAATGCTGGATAGAAACACAGAAACTCTATGGCAACAGTTGATGGGTGTTGGAATCTCAGGTAAATTCGATCAAGTTCAGCTTTCTATTTTACCCTCTTTGATTATCTCTGTAGAGGAATTTTTCGACCGTTATCCGGATGGGAAAATTCTTTCAAAACAGACTGGATTTAAAGAATCTGAAAAATTCTATGGCACAAATCCATATAAAAATTATGATCAAAAAAATGCAAAACCTTACCAGCGCTTTTTTAATTCAGACAAAATAGACCCTCGCCTGTCACCTTTGGAACGAATTGTAGATATTGAGAGTAATGGAAAATACAAGGTTTATACTTTTCAGGATATTAAAAAAGCTAGCGTTATAAATGATACTTTTCACAATAAAAAAGTGGTGTTATTTTATAAAAAAGGTGCTATTTCTGTATTAGATCAATCTAAAATCAGTGACTCAAAAGATATAGGAATGGTTACTGTTTTTAGCAGAATTCTAAATGACAAAGAGCTACATTTCGAAAAGAAAAAAGGTGTTTTTAAGGATATATCAACCGACTCAAGCTGGGATATTACAGGTTTTTGCTTTAAAGGAAAATTCAAAGGAAAACAGTTAAAAATAGAACCTCATAGCAATCATTTTGCTTTTGCCTGGCTGGCATTTTATCCGGATACGGAAATATATAAAAGATAAGCCTTATAATTTTTAGATAGTCTCAAAAAAAATATGTAATATTGATATATTAACCTGTAACCAAACTTTTTATGTCAATTTATTTAGCAGAATTTCTCGGTACTTTCTTACTTATAATATTTGGTGGAGGTGTAGTTGCCGGGGCAGTTTTAAAGACTTCAAAATCTTTTAATGCTGGCTGGTATACCATAGTTATAGCGTGGGGTATTGGTGTCTCTTTTGCAATTTATGCAGTAGGTAGTATAAGTGGTGCCCATATCAATCCGGCAGTGACATTAGGACTCGCTTTTACAGGAGAATTCCCCTGGGGTAAAGTTTTAGGATATATCATAGCACAAATTTCAGGCGCTTTTAGTGGAGCAGTTTTAGTATGGATATTTTATATTCCACATTGGTCAAAAACAGAAGATAAAATTTCAAAACTGGCTGTATTTAGTACAGTTCCAGCAATTCGCTCTTATATTCATAACTTTATTAGTGAAATGGTAGCAACTGCAATATTAGTTTTTGGCTTACTTTTTATTGGTACAAATCAATTTACAGAAGGTTTAAACCCGTTGGTTGTTGGTGCTTTAATTATGGCTATTGGATTTTCTCTTGGCGGTACAACAGGATTTGCTATTAACCCTGCAAGAGACTTAGGACCTAGAATTGCTCACTTTTTGCTTCCCATTAAAGGAAAGGGAGCATCTGATTGGAAATATGCACCAATACCCGTATTTGGTCCGTTATTTGGTAGTTTATTAGGAGGAGCACTTTATAAAATGTTATATGAAAACGATTTTCAATTTAAATATTGGTTGGTAGTTTTAGCAGCCATTATTATCTTAATATTTGCGGTAATAAAAGGTAATCAATCTGAAAAAGTTAAATAATTATGTCAAAAAAATATGTCATTGCCATAGATCAGGGTACAACAAGTTCACGAACCGTTTTGTTTGATGATAAAGCTACAATTATAAATATATCACAGTTAGAGACCAAGCAGATTTATCCAGATAACGGTTGGGTGGAACAAGACGCTTTAGAAATCTATGAAACCCAGTTGAAAACCTTAATAAGGGTGTTCCATGAAAAAGAAATTTCGGTTGATACTATTGCTGCAATTGGAATTACCAACCAAAGAGAAACAACAATAGTATGGAATAAAAATACTGGTCAGCCTGTTTATAATGCAATTGTTTGGCAAGATACCCGAACAAGCAAATACTGTCAAAAACTCCAAAAAGAAGGCTGGAAAAAGTCAATTAAAGAAAAAACCGGATTGGTAATTGATTCCTATTTTTCGGCAACCAAGATCAAATGGATTCTCGATCATGTTGAAGGAGCAAGAGAAAATGCAGAAAAAGGAGAATTACTTTTCGGAACCATCGACACCTGGCTTTTATGGAATTTAACGAATGGAAAAGTACATGCAACGGATTATTCCAATGCTTCACGTACCATGTTATTCAATATCAATAATCTTGAATGGGATCTTGCATTGATGGAATTATTTGATATTCCATTGAACATGATGCCAAAAGTAGAAGAATCAGTTTTTCATTTTGGCAATTTTGAACTAAATAACGTCAACATTCCCATCACAGGAATTGCAGGTGATCAGCAAGCAGCATTATTCGGTCAGGCTTGTTTTAAAAAAGGGGAGATTAAAAATACCTATGGAACCGGGTGTTTTTTATTGATGAATACCGGTGAAAAACCCCAGTTTTCAGATAATGGCATGTTAACGACCATTGCCTGGGGAATCAAGGGAAAAGTCTATTATGCTTTGGAAGGAAGTGTTTTTATTGGTGGTGCTGCAATTCAGTGGTTACGCGATGGATTAAAAATAATAAATTCTGCAAAAGAGACTGAAAAAATCGCCTATGAAGTAAAAGATAACTACGCAGTTGTTGTTGTGCCAGCATTTTCGGGATTAGGTGCTCCTTACTGGGATATGGATGCCCGTGGTGCTATTTACGGGTTGACCCAAGGAACAAATACAAAGCACATTATTAAAGCAACTTTAGAATCCATTGCTTATCAAAGTATGGATCTCATTCAGGCTATGCAGGAAGATTCGGATATCAAATTAAAAACACTGAAAGTGGACGGAGGTGCTTCAGCAAATAATTATTTGATGCAGTTTCAATCCGACATTCTTAACACCAAGGTAGAAAGAGCAAAAATTATTGAATCTACAGCTTTGGGCGCTGCCTACCTTGCCGGAATTGGCATCGGACTTTGGGAATTGGATGATCTTTTGAATAATAGAAAAATTGAAACAGAATTCATACCCAAAATGAACTCTAACCAAAAAAATATCTTGATCCAAAAATGGCACAAAGCTGTAGAAAGAACCAAAGGATGGGAGGGTTAACCATCACTTATTTATAGTTTTTTGTCTTAATGACAGATCTGCGCATCAATCTAATTGTTCTGTAAGCTGGGTAAAAACTCCTTTTGCATTCTTGTTTTTATACAATATACCATAAACAGCATCAATTATTGGAGTAGCTGCCATATTTGCCTGATTGATCTTATAGGCACTTTTTGTAGCATAATAACCTTCGGCAACCATGCTCATTTCCATCATAGCAGATTTTACCGTATATCCTTTCCCTATCATATTTCCAAACATTCTGTTTCGGCTAAAAACCGAATACCCAGTAACTAAAAGATCTCCTAAATAAGCAGAATTATTGATATTTCGCTTCATTTTATGAACCTTCTTAATAAATCGTTTCATTTCCCGAATAGAGTTTGACATTAATACTGCCTGAAAATTATCTCCATAGCCAAGACCATGAGCAATACCAGCGGCAATGGCAAAAATATTCTTAAGCATCGCAGCATATTCGGTACCCACGATATCATCTGATATTTTAGTTTTAATATACCTTCCGGAAATATATTCTGCTAGACATTCAGCTTTGGTTTCATCCTGACATGCAATAGTTAAATAAGATAAACGCTCCATTGCAACTTCTTCGGCATGACACGGACCTGTAATAACCCCAATATCGCTATAAGGAACTCCCAGATTCTCATGAAAATGTTCGCCAACAATCAATCCAGATTCTGGCACAATTCCTTTAATTGCAGAGAAGATGATCTTCCCCTTCAAGGGAACCGTTATTTTATCTAATTCTGACTTTAGAAAAACTGACGGCACTGCAAATATCAAATAATCAGCAGATTGGATCACTTCATTGATATCATCCGATAGTTTTAACTTATGCGGATGCAGATCTGCTGAACTTAAATAATTCGGATTGTGCTTATTTCTTCTGATGTGTTCTATAACATAAGTACTTCGCATGTACCACCCAATTTCATTTAAGTTTTCTGATAGCATTTTAACTATCGCAGTAGCCCAGCTACCGCCTCCAAAAACAGCTATTTTTGTCATACAATTCTTTAAATTTAAGTGTATCAAATATACTTAAAATATCAAACTCTTAAAAATTTAGGATTTAAAAATATAATTTAATAGTTTTGTGTACATTACAAAATAATCAAACAACTTACCATGGACAAAAAAATAAATAAATTAGAAAAAGATGCAATCAAAGATGCAAAGAAAATCGTTGATAATATAAAAAAAGAGGTTAAAAAAGCTACCAAGGATTCAGAAAAACTAGCAGATGACACGGAAAAAACTATAAAAAAGGTTTCAAATGAAATAAAAAATTCTACTAAAAAAACTTCCAGAAAAGTAGAAAAAGAAGTAAGTAAAACTACTAAAAGTATATCTGACGATACAAAAAAAACTACGAAAAAAATCAAAGCAAAAGCAAAAGAAATTATAGATGATATTGATGAAAGTACTAAAAACATGCAAGACGAGGCAAAAGAAACTGCCAATGAATTTACTGATGGTGCTAAAGAAACCGCTAAAAAAGTAAAAGAAGAAATAAAAGAAAGTACTGAGAAAATTAAAGAAAAAGCAAAAGAGATTGCAAAAGAAATCGATGAAGAAACTAAGGAATTTCAGAATGAAGCAAAATCAACCGCTAATGAATTCACCAAGGGTGCTAAAGAAGCTTATGATGATCTAACCACAAATGTAGAAAACAAAAAGATTCTTGTAGGAGTATTAGCAATCGTTTTGGGGCCATTTGGAGTTCATAAATTTATTTTGGGCTATCAAAAAGAAGGGCTTATCATGCTTTTGATCACAATTTTAACCTGTGGAATAGGAGCTGCTGTAACATCTATCATTGGTTTGGTTGAAGGTATTATATACCTAACAAAAACTGATGAAGATTTTTATCAAACCTATCAGGCAGGTAAAAAACCCTGGTTTTAATAAAATCAATATAAACACCTTACTATTTTAGTAGGGTGTTAAATTTTTTAAGCTACACTTATCAATAAAACATTATGAAAATAGTAGACGAAAAGGGGAATACACTTCCTGTACCAGTAGATAATAAAAAACTGGCAGCTGGCATTTTAGCCATCATTATTGGGGTTTTTGGTGTTCATAAATTTATTCTTGGATATCAGAAAGAAGGCCTTATCATGCTTTTGATCACAATTTTAACCTGCGGAATTGGTGGTGCTGTAATTTCAATCATTGGTTTGATTGAAGGTATTATTTATCTCACAAAAACCGATGAAGATTTTTATCAAACCTATCAGGTAGGTAGAAAACCCTGGTTTTAGATATTTTAAAACTCAGGCTTTCTTTTTTCTAAAAATGCTGTTGTTCCTTCAATAAAATCTTTGGTTCCAAAGCAATTGCCAAACTGGTTGATTTCAACATCAAAACCATTGATACTGTCTTTAAAATTAGCATTGATTGCTTTAATTGCAGCACTAATAGCTGTACCTGAATTTCTTACTATTTTATCGGCTAACTTTTCACAAAGCGGAATCAATTCTTCCTGGGTCACCACATAATTGATCAATCCATAATTTTTAGCATCGTCTGCTGAGATCATTCCTGCAGTCATGATCATTTCCATAGCTTTGCCTTTACCAACCAACTGGGGTAATCTTTGTGTACCACCATAACCAGGAATAATACCCAAAGAAACTTCAGGCAATCCCATTCTTGCATTATCACTCGCTACTCTAAAATGACAAGCCATCGCCAACTCTAAACCTCCTCCCAAAGCAAAACCATTTATGGCAGCTATAACCGGTGTTTTTAAATCTTCAATAAAACTAAATAAAATTTCCTGCCCGTTTCTTGCAAGTTCTGCACCTTGTGATGCATCAAAATCAGCAAATTCAGATATATCTGCACCCGCAACAAACGCTTTTTCCCCACTTCCAGTGAGAATAACCACTCTAATATTTGTGTCTTTTTCAACCTCTTCAAAAACCTCGTGTAACTCGGAAATTGTTTCCTTATTTAAAGCATTTAATTTCTTTGGTCTGTTTATTGTAATATAGGCACAACTATCAGCATATTCTAAAAGTATATTTTTATATTCCATAGTAGTTTTAAATTTATTCTTTTGGTAAAGTTACGGTAAAAATCGTTCCAACTTTTAATTCACTTTCAAAGGATATATCACCATCATAAGCCTCCACAATATTTTTTACCATGGATAATCCGAGTCCCATTCCACTTGATTTTGTGGTAAATTTTGGTTCAAATATTTTGTTTGCATTCATTTTGGAAATCCCCTTTCCATTGTCTTTGATCTTGATAATTACATGGTCTTGATCTTCAGATACAAATATATCTATTCTAGGTTTTTCTACATCACTTAATGCATGTATTGAATTGGTAATCAGGTTTGTAACTACTCTGGATAGTTGAATTTTATCAAGCTTTGCAAAAATACTCTTCTTTTTAGGATGAAATTCAATATAAGCTTCCTGAAAAATACTTAAGTCTTTCTTTACCTCTTCTATCACGTCTAATTCTTCTTTCTTTTGCACAGGCATTTGAGCAAAATTTGAAAATGCAGATGCTATGGAACTCATCGTATCAATTTGCTGAATCAAAGACTCACTATATTCATGCAGTTTTTGTTTGATGTCAGGATCAGAAGGATCAAAATCATACTCAAAACTTTGCACCGTTAACCTCATAGGTGTCAACGGGTTTTTAATTTCATGAGCAACTTGTTTAGCCATTTCCCTCCAGGCTGACTTACGCTCTACCTGTGCTAATTTTACAGCACTCTCTTCTATCTGATCAATCATTCTATTATATGAATCCACCAGTTTGGTTATTTCTACACTATTATCTTTTAGAATGATTTTTTCATTAGATTTCTCCAGGGTGGTTATTCTCATTTTATCACTAACATACTCTAAAGACCTTGTAATGTATTTTGATAAAAAATAGGCAATGGTTACAGCAATCAGTAAAATAAAAAGGTAAACAAAAGACAACCTTTCTAAAAACTCTTTTAATTCTTCATCCTGAAAAGTATTATCCTGTAAATAGGGTACACCAATCACTCCAATTGACTTTGAGTTACCATCTTTAATAAATGAATAGGAAGACATAAATTTCTTTCCATCAGGAGATTTTGTTGGCAAAACAAGTCGATGATCTACACTTTTTTCAATTTTATTTAAAACAAACGGAGACAAGTTTAAAAATACGGTATCATTAGGGTATTTAACTTTTGAGCTACGAAGTAATTCACCATTTAAATCATAAATATTAATATCTAAGTTATGTACATCCGCTATTTCTTTTAGTTTTTTATCTAAAATCTTTGTTAAGTACTCAATTTCTAACTTCTGATCTGAATAATTTAGATATTTATTATTCGTAATTTCATTAAACTCATAGGCAAGAGCAGATTTTATGGCTTCTTCTTTACGCTTTAATCTATTGAGATGATAATCGTGAGCCTGCTCTTTATAATGGTAAATAGTGATCGATGCAATCAAAATAGAAGCAATAACCACCAAAAATATCATGGCTATAAATATTCTGGTACTTAATGAAAATTTATTATAATGGAGTCCTATTTTCATATACTATTCCTAAGTTATTTATTCTAAAATACTTTTTATAAAAGTAGGAATATTTTCAATAGGATTTTTACTTAAATATTTTACAAATGCTGAGCCTATTATTGCCCCATTGGTAGTTTTGGTTGCCTGAGCAAATGTTTTTTTATTTGAAATACCAAACCCAACTATTTGAGGTGTTTTTAAATCCATTTTATCAATTCTTTCAAAATAATTCATTTGGCTTTCGCCGAAGGAATTCCGGGCACCAGTTGTACTTGCAGAACTCACAAGATAAATAAACCCATTAGAAATAGAATCAATATACCGAACACGATCATTACTCGTCTGAGGAGTCACTAAAAACACATTTACCAGATTATATTTTTCGAAAATAGTCTGATATTCTTTGTGATAAACATCCACAGGTAAATCAGGAATAATCAAACCATCGATGCCAATTTCTGCACATTTCTTGCAAAAATTCTCTACTCCATACTGTAAGATCGGATTAAAATATCCCATGATTAACAGGGGAATTTTAACTTCTTTTCGTATATCTTTCAATTGAGAAAAAAGTATTTTTGCAGTCATTCCATTTTCTAAAGCGATAGATCCAGAATTTTGAATGGTCGGTCCATCTGCCAAAGGATCAGAAAAAGGCAAACCTATTTCAATCATATCTACTCCTGATTGTTCCAGATTCTTAATAATTGAAACTGCATCATTTAATCTAGGATAACCTGCTGAAAAATAGATAGACAACAGTTTATTTTTGTCTTGTAATTTTTTATTTATTCTGTTCATTCTTCAATAGTATTGGGAATTGAGCAAGGAGTATTGAGTAAAGAATAATGAGAAACAATCTCAATTCTAAATACTCATATCTCGTTACTACTTAATTTTAAAATAATCAATATAGGTATTCAAATCTTTATCTCCTCTTCCTGATAGATTTAAAACAACAATGTCATCTTTTTTAAAGTCTATTTTATCCAAAGCAGCCAAAGCATGGGCAGATTCAATTGCAGGAATAATCCCTTCCAGTTTACAAAGCTCCAGGCCAGCCTTCATTGCCTCATCATCTGTGGCGTTTAAAAATGTAGCCCTTCCAGATTGATGCAAATAAGCATGTTGAGGTCCCACACCCGGATAATCCAAACCTGCTGAAATAGAATAAGGCTCAATAATTTGTCCGTCATCTGTTTGCATTAACAAAGTTTTACTTCCGTGAATGACTCCTTCTTTTCCTAAAATACTTGTAGCCGCCGACTGACCGGTACCAATTCCTTTTCCTGCAGCTTCCACCGCAATAAGTTTTACATCCTCGTTCTCTAAATAATGAAAATAGGCACCAGCAGCGTTAGAACCACCTCCCACACAGGCAATGATATAATCAGGGTTTTCAGTTCCTTCTTTCTTTTTTAATTGTCTTTTTATTTCCTCAGAGATTACCGATTGAAATCTTGCCACCATATCAGGATAAGGATGCGGACCAACAACAGACCCAATAATGTAAAACGTATCTTCCGGATGGTTGATCCAGTCTCTGATTGCTTCATTTGTTGCATCTTTTAAAGTTTTACTCCCTGACAGAGCAGGAATCACTTCTGCTCCTAGCATTTTCATCCGGGCAACATTGGGTGCCTGACGGGCTATATCGATCTCCCCCATGAAAACAACACATTGAATACCCATCAAAGCACAAACCGTTGCTGTGGCCACACCATGTTGTCCGGCTCCTGTTTCTGCAATAATTCGCTTTTTACCCAATCGCCTTGCCAACAAGATCTGCCCAATGGTATTGTTTATTTTATGTGCACCTGTATGATTAAGATCTTCTCTTTTTAAATAGATCTTGGTATTATACTTTTCGGATAACCGTTTAGCAAAATATAGAGGAGACGGCCTCCCAACGTAGTCCTGCAACAATTGCTGAAATTCCTTTTGAAAAGAAACCTCCTGCATTGCTTTGATATATTCGTACTGCAAATTTTCAACATTTGGATATAACATTTCCGGGATGAATGCGCCTCCAAACTCTCCATAATACCCTTTATTATCTGCATGATAATTTTTCGTCATTATCTATCTTTTTAAATTTTCAATAAAAATTTTTAATCTGTCTACATCCTTTAATCCTGGTTCTATCTCAAATTTACTATTCAAATCTAAGGCAAAACAATATTTGGATCTTTCTGTTTTAAAAAAAATCAGTAAATCTTTCAACTCTTCTAATCCAATACCTCCACTTAAAAAATATGGTTTTTTACTTTTATACTCTTTAAATAATTCCCAATTAAAAGCAACTCCATTTCCTCCTCTCTCTTTTCCTTTGGTATCAAACAAAAAATAATTGCAAACTTCTTCGTATTCCTTTAATGACTCAAAGTTGAATTTATCTCCAATTGAAAACACTTTAATTATTTCAAGATTTTTATGAAGCATCAATTCTTCGCATAATTCCGGACTTTCATCACCATGCAATTGAATGGCTTCCAAACTATATTTATCAACCTTTTCAAGGATAAAATCAATAGATTCATTTACAAATACACCTGTTTTTTTAATATTTTCTGCAATAGGTGGTATTTCACCATTAAAATTTCGCTTTGATTTTTTATAAAAAATAAAGCCAAGATAATCGGGTTGCAAAGAAGCTACCTGTTTGATATTATCCTGATATTTCATTCCGCAGATCTTGATTTTCATAACTTTCTTAAAAAATCAATTGCTGCTAACCCTGGATCCTCTGTTTTCATAAAATTCTCTCCTATCAAAAACCCCCGAAACCCATATTTTTTTAGCTCATTGATAGATGCAATATTACTAATGCCACTTTCTGACACCTTCACTTTATCTAATGGAATTAATCCTGACAGTTTCTTACTGTTTTCAAGAGATACTTCAAAAGTTTTCAAATTTCGGTTATTCACTCCAATCATATCAATATTCTCAAGATCAGATTTACCCAGTTCTTCCTCATTATGAATCTCCAAGAGCACTTCTAAACCTAACTCATTTGCCAAAACCGAAAAGTCACTGATCTCTTCTTCTGATAAAATCGCTGCAATTAAAAGAATAGCATCTGCACCATAAGCTTTTGCCTCATAAATCTGATAGGCATCAATTACAAATTCTTTTCTCAAAATTGGAATGTTCACAGTATTTCTAGCTTGTATCAAATCATCCAATGCACCACCAAAAAATTTGGTATCTGCTAAAACTGAAATTCCGGAAACGCCTGCTTTTTCATATCCTTTCACCACATCAATAATACTACTATGATTATTAATTAGCTGCTTTGAAGGTGATCTTCTTTTGAATTCAGCGATTATCCCACTTCCAATTTTTAAACTTTGTGAAAGAGAATATATTTTATGCGAAAACAAAGGGTTCTTTTTTAAAAATCTTGTTGGAACTAAGTTTTTTTTAGCTGCAACCTCTCTCTTTTTATCGAGTACTATTCTATCTAAAATATTCATTATTTCTTACTCAATTCAATTAATTTAGTAAATGATCTTAATGCTTTTTTATCTTTTAAGGACTTTTCCGCTAAAGCGAAACCATCTGAATGTGATATATTATTTACGGTTGCAATTGCCAATCCTGCATTAGCACAAACCACATTATTCTGAGCATCCGTACCATTTCCGTTAAGGATATCTATAAAAACTTTTGCACTGTCTTTA
>VAPK010112405.1_pt1 | contig 18656 bp, 13 predicted proteins | sample 3395031 | NCBI WGS metagenome assembly VAPK01 (sample SAMN08290443, study PRJNA428436) | hydrothermal vent metagenome | isolation source: Deep-sea hydrothermal vent chimney 1 | place: Pacific Ocean: Juan De Fuca Ridge
ACAATGCCTCTTCGCTTAAATTGAAAATGCCGGACTGAGCTTTTATTATTTTTAATGATGAAGATTCAAGAGTAATTTTATTTTTCGTTTCATTATAATTTCCAAAGACTAAATTCCCAATTGTTTCGCTGCCTTTATTAGATTCAATTGTAACGTAAACCTTGTTGCCGTCAAAGCCAATTGCCTCATAACCGGAACCGATGTTGTTATATTTTTCAAGACCCGTTGTAACAAATTTTATCTTTTTTGCATCAATCGGGGAAGTATCATTTCCGTTGATAAAATCTAAAATTCTTTTTTTCGCAATCGAAAATAAAAACCCTCCACCATCGGTTGAATCACGACCCGCATATTGCGGCAACATTATCAAATTATCTTTGTACCAAGCAAGCCCTGAAAATTCATTTGAACGCTTCGCAACATCGCCTTTTAATGAAAGCAGTTTAACTTTTGTATCATGAAGAATTTTTACATTCTCATATTCTTGACTTATTGACTGATTTTCCTTCGTACAGCCAACCAACATAATTGCAATTAAAAAGATCTTTATAAAATTCATTAAAACTACCAATAATAATTTTTGTATTTATAAAGATAAAAAAAAGAGCACCCAATAAATTGAGTACTCTTTTCAAATAGAAATTGAAGTGATTATTTTTATTTCAGCAAAATCATCTTTTTGCTCGAAATAAAATTGCCGCTTCTCAAAGTGATGAGATAAACACCGGTCGATAATTTTGAAGCATCAAAGTTTGTTTGATATTGACCGGATTGCTGATATCGGTTAACTAATGTTGTAATTTCAACTCCAAGAATATTATAAACCTTCAGTTGAACAAAACCTGCTTTGGGAATATCATAAACAACAGTCGTTGAAGGATTAAACGGGTTTGGATAATTTTGATATAAGAAATATTTCTTAGGAATTATACTTCCTTGTTCTCCGTTTCCAACATCTGTGATATTATCTGTAATTACTTGATTAATACCGCTATTATTCCCGGGATTGATATCCGGCTGCGTTGATTCAATTAACGATGCAAAATTTGTTATTGTGGTATCTCTTGTAATACTCCCTGTAAAAGGAACATAATTGAACTGTCCTGCACCGAACATATTTTTCACAATCACCTGCCCTCTGATAACTCCGTGTGGATAATCAAGCGTTGCCCATGGAGCAAGTATTGAACCGAGGATTCCAATATCTGAAATATGAATAAATTTCGTTTTATTAAAATTAAGAAGCAGGTTTGTGTAATTAGGATCACTCAATCCGCTGTCACTGTTTACGACAAAACCTCCGCTCCAACTAACTGTATCTCTATTAGCACCAACAATATTTACAAGTGTAACAGAATTATCGGGCACATCAATAGTAAAATTTGTAGAATTATTAATATTTTCCACACTAACATTAAATACATTTAAATCAGGATCTTCACCCACCAACTTTAAGTGAGTAAAAATCATAGAATCCACTCCTGTTTCTGCGAGTGTAGAAATTTGATTTGATAAATTTTTTAAATATTGCTTTGCTGCTTGAAAATCAATTACCGTATCTTTTCTAATTCCTTGATCAGCAAGATTCCAACGTGTGCTGTCAATAAATCTACCATAAACAACAGCTCCGTTAAATACGCGACCGCTGTGGTAAGTCAATTTTCTGCCTACAACTAATACATCGCCTGAATTAGGCGGAAGTTTATCACCGACACTGTAATTTGAAAGCTCGGCATCATGCCCGACAGCAAGTTTCCCCTCCGTATCGGACGACGGTTGGAATAAATCGTGAAGTACAAAAAGATTATAATCAGCAGCCTGTCCAAAATTGAATGTTGTTGCTCCTGTATTACCAAAGCTTACTGTAGTATTAATTTCCAAAGTTACACTTGAATTTTCGGGAACTTCGCCTACATTCCAAACTCCGGAATCCTTATCATAATCACCATTAGCTGAATTAAAAGTTAAAATATCGGGAAGGATATCAGAAACCTTTACACCTGTGGCTGTGGTCTGTCCATCATTTGTAACTGTAACTTGATAAATAACAATATCACCATCTTTAACTGTTATTTGGTTTGAAGTTTTTTCAACCGATAAATCAATATCATCGTACCAATTTAAAGATTCCGTAATTTCCTTTTCCGCAATAACCGGAGTTGCAATAACAAGTTCCTGTCTTGCATCAGGATGCGCAACATTATGGAATGTTGTTCCTTGCGGAATAGTAATCACGCCGTTTGCAGTTATTGTTGTTGAAGCACCGCTCGGAGTTAATGTAATTGGTCCGGCAACACCCGCAGCATTTGTTGTTACCGAAGTTTGAGATAATGAACCGTCAGTTACAGACACTGAAATCTCAACTCCGCTTACCGGCGAATTATCTTCATTATAAGTTTCAACATAAAATTGTATCGGATTTCCCGTTGCAAAGGATTGTCCTTCGGGAATATTTATCACAAGAGTCTGAACAGGTTTCACATCGTGGGCATTGGCATCTGCATCCGCAATAATTTCAAAGGCACGGTTTTTTAATGTTTCGTTGCTATTGTCTGAAGTATTTAATATATCATCTGTATTCAAGCCATCAGAAAACCACCATATAGCAGCTTGTACTGCTCCTGCTTCTTCCTTTTTGTTACTCAACGAACCTGTATAAGGAAAACTTTTGTGCGGGAAATAATTGTTTAAAATATAAGTGATTTTTGAATTCGTATTGCCCCCGGCTTCATAAGCCGAATTAAACTGTAAATGATGCCCAATATCAATGCAATAAAATTGTGCAGCCGAACCGTCAACCGAGCCTACAAACGTACCGGCATAATATCTGCCGCTTAATTGAGGCGGAGCGGAAAAAGTATTTACATCACTCCCCAATCCTGTGATAATGGCACTGCTGCTTGTTACACCATTAATATTAATGGGCAAATTAATAGTTGTATTTTGAGTTGTAGAAATTCCCGGTAAACCCGGAGCTACTGAAACAGAATCAGAAGCGAAAATTAAATTACTCGCAAATAATAAACAGGAAAGAGTTAAAAAAAATGAAAAAAGTCTATTCATATCGACCTCCGTATATAAAAGATTTGTTATGCCGCATAAAAAATAATTCTTTCTAAGAAGCTTATATTTATTATCGAATATTTTAAGTAATTCTTTAATAATTATGTGAAACAATTTTACTGAGAAGAAATATTTGAAATTGAATTTAACGTTATTTTACATTAAAATACAGATTAAATAATTTAAAGGAAACTTAAATGAAATTGGATGCTCTAATTTTTGCCGCTCATCCTGATGATGCCGAACTCGGTGTTGGGGGAACTATAAAAAATCTTACAAAAAATAATTTTAGTGTTGGTATAATTGATTTTACAAAAGGGGAAATGGGCACACGCGGAACTATTGCCGATAGACAAACTGAGGCTGCAAATTCCGGTAAAATATTAGGAATTTCTTATCGAGATAATTTTAACCTTCCGGACGGTAAACTCAAAGTTAATGAGACTTCAATAGCTTTGGCAATCGATAAAATCAGAGAGTACAAACCAACCGTTATTTTTGCACCATATTTTAACGACCGCCATCCTGATCATATTGCAGTCAGCAAAATAATTAAACAAGCATACTTTTTCAGCGGAGTTAAAAATTATAAAAATACTACCGATAATATCGAATTGACTTCATTCAGACCTGATAAATTATTGTACTACTTTCAAGCATACACTTTTGAACCTAATGTTATAATTGATATTAGTGATTTTTTTATGGATAAAATGGAAGCGATTAAAGCCTTTTCATCTCAATTTTATAACCCGAAAAGCAGCGAGCCGGAAACATTTATTAGTAAACCGGATTTTCTCGAATTTATTGAAGCACGTGCAAAATTTTTCGGTTCACAAATCGGCGTTAAATATGGTGAGCCATTTTTTACAGAGGAGAAAATTGGATTTGATATTATTAATTATTTGGGGAAAAATAATTTTTAACTAATGTATATCTATTGGTGGGAAATTTTAAAAGTGCTATAACATATATTCAACAATCAGGTTAAAGTATTTTGTTTAAAAATTTTATTTCGTTATTTTGCACAATATTGATACAATTATTGCTTTATTCCATATTATTTTTTACGAAGAGATATTATCATGAAAAACCAGATACAAATCGTTTCAACACTTTTACTATTATTTTGTTTTACAAATAATTTGCTTGGAGGTAATATAACGGATTCTCAAGTGAAAAAATTGGTTAAATATACTGCAAGTGAAATAGAAAAAGATGCTAAAATGAGTTTAGATAAAATCACAAATGCTGAATATCCTTTTAGGGATAGTGTAAATACCGCTCTGTACGTTTTTGTTTTTAATCTTGATTTGGTAACCGTTGCTCATCCTAATAATAAATTAATGACTGGCAAGAGTAAAAAAGGAAAACCTGATATAAATGGAAAATTGTTTCGTGATGAGATACTCTCAACTGCTTTGACAAAAGGGTCAGGTTGGGTCAGCTATCAATTTGAGAATCCAAGGACAAAAAAAATTGAGGATAAAAAAACATATTTTGAACTTATCACAGGAAGTGATGGGAATAAATACATAGTTTGTTGTGGTAAATATATTATAAGAAAATGAAGGAATAACCATTGGTTTACCATGTGCAATTTTTAGATGTGAGTATTAAATTCCGAATCAAAAATTCCTTTGGAAACTAATTGAAATAAAACATCCATCGGATAATAAATTCATTGTTTTTCCAGTTTTCTATCGGAAACATTGAGTAGTTTCACTTCACGGAATCTATTAAGTTGTAATATGTTACAGCATCAATGCTGAATTTTAATAGTAACTTTAAAACATATTGTTTCAGAACAAAAAGAAGTAATCCGCTCAATCCGATAGCTACTGTTAAATATGCAATTCCAAAATCCTCCTATGTTTCTGTTAAAGTGTTCGATATGCTTGGAAATTTAATTGAGACTTTAGTCGCCGGTGATAAATCTGCCGGAAATTATACAGTCCGGTTTGATGCAAGTAAACTTTCCAGCGGTGTATATTTTTATCAGTTAGCAACACCGGCATATATCAGCACTAAAAAGTTAGTATTGATGAAATAGTATTCGCACTTTTTTTAATGTCAAATTATTTTCTAAAACAAAGCTGTTTTCCCAAGCAGCTTTGTTTTTAATGCTCAGGTATTTTTGCAAACACTCCCCCTTTCCAAAAATCACCGGAAATATTTTGTACAATCAAAAACATTGCTGTTTACTGTAAATTTTTTGTGTCATACTTTTCGATATCTGATTAAAAAGTATTATGTTCATATTCGGTTCCTTTTTGATTAATTTTCTTGATTATCATTTAAACTTGAAATTAATTTTTTCTAATCGGAAACCGTATCATTAATTTATTTCTACATCTATAAAGGAAATCAAGGCATTATGGAAATTGGAATTGTTGGAACAGGACTGCTCGGCAAACCTATTGCTGAAAAATTTTTGCAGGCAGGATTTAGTGTTTCTGTCTTCAATAGAACTCTTGAAAAAGCTAATCAACTGATAGAAAGCGGAGCTATTGTTTATGATAATTTCAATTCATTATTAAAAGCAAACAAGCAAATTGTAATTGTCCTGTCTGATTATAACGCTGTCTGTTCTATCTTGTTTGATAGTAATTCAAAACCGGACTTTACCGGAAAAATCATTTATCAAATGACCACAATCTCCCCTAATGAAAGTATTTTACTTAACGAAAGAATTACAAAGCTTGGAGGAAATTATATTGAAGTTCCCGTACTTGGGAGTATTCCCCAAGTAAAAGAAGGAAAGTTAATTGTCCTTTTCGGCGGTAACAAAAATGATTTAACCGACGTTAATAAATTCTTTCACCCAATTAGTAAAAACATAAATTATATCGGAAATGTTGGAAAAGCAGCTGCATTAAAGTTAGCTTTGAACCAAATGATAGCTTCATTAACAGCTATTTTTTCAATGAGTTTAAACTATATTTTAAGCAATGATATTAATCCTGATATTTTTATGAAAATCTTACGGGAAAGTGCATTATATGCTCCAACATTCGATAAAAAATTAGAACGGATGTTAACAAACAATTTTGAAAATCCCAATTTTCCCGTTAAACATTTATTGAAAGACGTAGAACTTGCGAGAGAATCCTTTGAACAAAACGGCATAAATGAAAATATATTGGCGGAGATAACAAAAATACTTAATCGAAGTATTGAGATGGGACATGGAGAAAAAGACTATTCAGCTTTGTATAAGGCTGTAGTTAAAAAAAATATAAAGTAAATAAAATTTTTAGCGGATTAAAAATCCGCTTTACAATTTAAAAATTCCATTTTAATCTTAAATAATAAAATTGTCCGTAATCGCCCCATTCAGTTCCTTGTTTTCCGCTAAAAAATTGTGCGGCAGTAAGCAGATAAATATCTTCTGTTAAAGAAATATCTATTGAGGGACCTGCGTAAAACGATTTATCACTTGGATTAAATATAGTGGAAACATCCACTCTGATTAATGGCGTAATTTGATATGCCGCCTCACCAAACAATGAATATTTAGCCGGTGATAAATTTTTAACTGAATAATTACTGTTAAACAAATTATTTAATCCACCGGCGTTTCCGGTTTTACCTCTACTGTTAAATAAAAATTCTCCGCTTATAAATAAGCTGTTCGGGAACGTATAGTTACTGCCCAAAGCTGCGACAAAGATTCCGGTTGTATCACTAAAATTTTGTTTATTTCTAAAATAAGTCATTTCTCCCGAAAACCCTGCACCTTCAATTTGGCCTGACCAACCGCCGCCAAAAACAAAATCCTTTTCCATCACGCCGCCAAGCAACTGAAAATCATATCCCCAATTATTAAACTTTAATATTCCTGCTGCCGAAATTTCTTTAGAACTATTCAATTTATAAACAAACTCAATAGATGATGTTGCGTCCATATAATATTGAATACGAAAAGCATCGCTTCCTGGCTTTTCAACATAATCAAAATTTAAAAACGATGACGAATTGAAAATATCATTCGGTGTCCATACCATATTGATTCCCAAATTAATTCGCTGCCTACCGATTTCCACTTCAATATTATCACTTGAATACATAAGATTTAGCCTGTCAATATTTGTGTAAAAAATATAAGACACTCCTGAAGCAATTTTTTTGGTTAAATTTAAGTAACCATTATCAACTGTAACTAAATCGGAATAGCCGGGAATTGAACTAACAAAATCGCCATACTCAATAATATTTCTCATACTTACATTAGCTGTAAGTTTTTCAGAAGGATAAAACGTAAAATTTAATCTATTGTTAATTGAACTCGACAATTGTAATTTGCTTAAATATTGCGGTTTCCATATGGTTTGAAAATTTTGTATGTAGCCATTAACAGTAATTTTTTCCTGAGCTTTGGAAAAATTCAAAAATAATAATTGATTAACGAAGACAATGGAAAAGAGATATTTTAATGTTTGTTTTATCATTGATTGATTGGTTGATTACTCTCCCACAACTTTTCCATCTTCGAGTTTAATCAATCTTTTTGCCTTTTTCATAACCCGTGAATCATGAGTTGCAAAAATGAAAGTTGTATTTTCCACTTCATTTAACATTAGCATAATTTCCAGCAAATTATTTGTCGATGCCGTATCAAGGTTTGCCGTAGGTTCATCAGCGAGTACAAATTTTGGTTTTGAAGCAAGAGCACGAGCAACCGCCACGCGCTGCTGCTGTCCACCGGATAATTCACCCGGACGATTATTCATTCTGTCCTTAAGTCCAACTTGGTCAAGCAAATGTTCTACGCGTTCCTTACTTTTCTTTTTATCAATACCCTGAAGCTGCATAATAAACTCCACATTTTCCTTTGCCGTTAAAACAGGAATAAGATTATATGCCTGAAATACAAAACCAATATTCTTTAATCTGAAATCAATTAATTTTCTTGGAGGCAATTCTACAATATTTATTCCGTCAATAATTACTTTACCGCTCGTAGGTTTGTCAAGCCCGCCAATCAAATTCAACAATGTTGTTTTTCCGCAGCCTGAAGGTCCGATAATTGCAGTAAATTCGCCTTCTGCAAATTCAATTGAAATCTCATTTACTGCATTAACCGGAACGATTGATTCGTTATAAATTTTAACTAAATTTTTTGTTGTTATTATGCTCATTATTTTCTCATATTAAATTAAACATTTGAATAACACCTAACTTTCATACTATACAATTTCACAATTCTATCCTTTTTACTTTCAAATCCCCATTCTCAATTATCAATTTTCAATTCTCCATTATTCCCTTACACATCCATTCTTACAGCTTCTGCCGGATTTAGCTTAAGTGCTTTTCTCGCAGGAATAACTGAGGCTGCTATTGCAGTAAAAACCACAAGCACTACAACCATCAAATAATAGGAGAACTCTAATACAGGATGTACAAACGAACTGTAGCCAAATGAATTTAATCCCTCGGCAACGCTTGATAAATCAATACCTGTATTGTACGAAATTGTGATAGCAGCCCAGCTCAATAGCAATCCTAACAATCCTCCGGTAACAGAAAGAAAAATTGTTTCCAGCATAATCATCATAAAAATACGAAACTTGCTCATGCCTATTGCCATCAACATACCAAGTTCACGAACGCGTTCCATTATTGCCATCATCATTGTATTAATTATCCCAAAACTTAACGCTACAAGAATTATCATTAAAAAAATTAAAGTGAACTGTATTGTCATATCATTCATCAATTTTAATGCCGGCTGTATTTCTTTCCACGTTTGTATTTCTATTTTTTTTGTCTTGATTTCCGCAGAAAACACTTTCTTCAACCTTTGAGCAAATACTTCCGTTGAATCATTATTTACCAACAATATTGCTATTTCTGTTGTTTTGTTCACATTAAATCCTATAAGACTTTGCAGAGAACTTTTTTTAACAAACGCATTCATCAAATCATAAATTGTACTTTCCGTTTTATAAATTCCAACAACTCTGAATGCACCATATGTAATGTTTCCTGACATATCTTGAGTAGTAATTACAATTTTAGATTTAACTTTTACTTTTAATTTTTTGGCTAATTTGCTGCTGATAACAATAGGATTTTTTACTTCCGATTGAAAGTAAGTGCCGGCTATAATTAGACTGTTCAAATTGGTAACGGCTTTTTCAGTTGGAATATCTATTCCGTTAAGAGTTATTCCTGTACCTGAAGTTGCCGAACTAATCATTGCTGTACTTTTAATTCTTGAACAAACCGCTTTAACACCTGCCAACCGCTTTATCATTTCTACTTTTTTATGCGGTGAATCAATTGAATATTTTACTTCTTCATTAATTAAATATTTGGGATTATGAATTTGAATATTTGAAATTTGATGTTTAATAGTGGAACTAATCTGAGTCTGAATCATTCCATTTGAAAATGCGAGATAAAATAAACCGCCTAATAACCCGACAGCAATTGCGGAAATCACAATCAAGCTTCGTAGTTTATTTCGCCAAACATTTTTCCATGCAATTGAAATAAGCATAATTTTACCCGATAAGAGTGATTAATTTGCAAACAGATATTATTTTAATTTTGTACATTTTATTTTTAAATAATATTAAAATTATTAAGCATTAACTTCTCATTGCTTTTAACACTTTGAACTTTAACAAAACCGAAAGCGGATATATCACTGCAATTACCGTTATTACAACTACCGAAATAGTTTGTGAAATAAATATTCCCGATTGAAGTGAAAAAGGCATAATCGGGTCAGCCCCGAATGAGATCATTGATTCGGCAATTTCTCCGGTTAACTGAATTGGGTGATAAAACATGTAGAGCAGCAATGGATAAGCTGCAAACAAACCCGTTAGTATTGCAATTGCTCCAAGTAATAAAGTCTCGAAAAGTACCATGAACAACAATTGTGTTTTCTGCATTCCCACAGCAATCATTACTGCAAATTCTTTCCGCCTTTCCATTGTCATCATCATTATTGTTCCGAAAACACCAAACCCAATCACAAGGTAAAGAATAGCAAGCATAATAATTCCGCCAATATTATCACTTTCAATAGCTTGAACCATTTCCCGGTTCAATTGCTGCCACGGCATAATTTCGTACTGAGGTCCTAATTGACTTTTCAATTTTAACATTACTTTTTCTTGTCTATCAGGATTATCAAGCATTAATGAAATGGATGTTAAACGATTATTAGCACCATAAAAGTACTGTGCTTCTTTTAAAGGCATTAGTATCAATTTATTGTTTAATTCCGGAATTGGTAAATGGAGAATTCCTTTAATCGGATATTGTTCAGCGGCAGTTATTCCGTGATATCCCTGTCCCAACAATACAAGCGTATCGCCAACTTCAAGTTTAAGAAATTCAGCTAATTTTTCCGCGATAACAATTGCCCTATCTCCATCCTGTAAAAATTTTCCTTTTACTATTTTTTTTGAAAAATGATTAAGCTCATCTTCCACTTTGGGATTTGTTCCAATAATTAATGTGCCTTTTGTATGATTTCCTGATGATGCCAATGCAAAAGATTCCAATCGAGGAATTGCCGCCGTAACATTTTTTTCCTTTTTAATTTTTTGGAATATCGATTTATGAAATTGAAAAGTCTTATTTATTGATTTGTCTTCCCAATAACCTTTTTTATGAATTTGAATATAGCCGGTTGATATTTTCACCGCATTCGTTATCATATTAGAATAAGAACCTTTCTGCATAGACCGCGTGAAAAGAGACAAAAGCATTGCAAGAAAAATTGAGAACATTGTTAATATTGTTCTTCTCTTATTTCTCCAAATATTTCGCCACGCCATTTTAAATATTGTTTGCATTTACTCTTCTACAAGTTTTTAATCTTAAATAATACTTCATAGATATTCATCTTTGTGAAACTTTGTGGTTCTTTGTGCAGCTTCGTGTAACAGCCAAAACCGAAAAGATTACACTAAGTTTCACAAAGGAGACACAAAGTTACTCAAAGAAAAACATCGGCTATTCACGGATACAAATTTTCATTTTACTATAATACCGCACACAATTTACTCTTGAAATTATTTAACTTTGTGAAACTTTGTGGTTCTTCGTGCAGCTTTGTGTAACAGCCAAAACCGAAAAAATTACACTGAGCCTCTCAAAGGAGACACAAAGTTACTCAAAGAAAAATTATCGGACTTTTTTCATATTTTGTATTGAAAAAAATCTATTGGGAATTGTTTTGTCAAAAATAGCATCCTTTGTTTCAAATATTGTTTTGTAACCTTCTTTATCCATTGGAATCATCGTAAATTTGGAAGGTAAAGTTCTTGCACCGAATTTTTTAATAGCAGTTCCAAATTGTTTATTTATTAAGCTGCCGGTTTCATCATAGTATTCAATTTTTAATTCATAATAATCTTTTTTTGAAATCCATACTATAATTTTCCCCCAAACAACTGCGGCTTCAGGTTTAGGCAATAATTCTATTTTGTAACAATCCATACTATCAATTATTTCCGCACCAATGATTTTATGATTATAATCATTAACAATTGAGGATTGTTTAACGAGGTCATCATTTGTAAAATCGGAACCCATCCATGACTGCATCATCATTGACGGCGGGATTTTTATCATTCTGCCAATTGCTGGAATCCAATTCCACATCTCAGCTTTACGCTTAAGAAATACTTGTCCCTTTTCCCTCGCCGGAGCCGTAATTAATATCAGATAATAGTCAGTTCCCTTTGACCACATTTTCATTGTAACTTCCCTTTCCCAATTGGGTCTAACAACTTTCATTGTGCTTGTGCTTTGAGACGTTTTGCCCATCACAAGATTGTTAGCTCTGTTTACAATTTCCTTTGCACTCTGCCCATAAATAATTATGGGGAGTAAAATAATAGAAATTATCAAAAATATTTTTTTCATTCGTTCACCTTTAACATGACGTTTATCTAATATAATTTTGCAAATGACTAAACGTTCAGTCAAAACATATTGAATAGTTTATTTATTGTCAAGCGAAAAATAGTTTGCTCACGGATAAGCTAACCGGAAATTTTAAATATTGCTAAACATATAAATCACAGTTGCAGTGTATTTAAATTATTTTCAATATGTAAATTCAAATATGGGCAGCAAAATGGCAATCATAACACGACTAAATGGAAACCATGCTTTACATTTAGACGTCTATTTGTAAAATATACTTGCAGTTTGAATTCGTTCCACTAACCTCAATTATGAAAGAACAGAGCAATAGAATAATTTTGTAAACATCATTAACTTGATAATTCATTCCAAATAAGTTATCTTTTTGACTGAACATTTAATCAATTATAATTATGCCGAGAACAGAAGAACAATTTCAGTCTATTAGAGAAAAAACCCGAGCACACATCTTAAGTACTTCGCTGGAATTATTTGCCCGCAAGGGTTTTAAAGGAACTACAATAAGCGATATTGCAAAAGCTGCTTCTATTTCCAAAGGTCTTGCCTACAACTATTTCAACAGCAAGCACGATTTGATGAAAGCTGTTTTAAACTTACTTGTTATTGAAATTGAGCAATTATTCGATGCGGTAAATCACATCTCCGATCCTTACGAAAAGTTAAAAGTAACAATTCAATCGACTTTTGATAATCTAAAGCATGACGAAACTTTTTGGAGACTATATGTCAGTTTTATTCTACAGCCCGAAGTTAAAGAAGAAGCGGAAATAATAACAAATGGTTTTCTTGACGGGGCATTTAAATTATTTGAAAATATTTTTAAACAGATCGGAATTAAAAACCCAAAGCAGGAGGCAAAACTTCTCGGTGCTATTGTTGATGGAATAAGTTTTCATTACATATTTAACCGTGATACTTACCCACTAACACAAATGAAAAATTTTTTACTGAAAAAATATTCGAAAGAAAATTTATCGAAATAATATATATAACTATGAAATGGATTTGGGTTTCTGCCATATAAAGTAAATCCCCCTTTGATAAATTCAAATACTCCCGTAATTTGTGAATTACAAATTGGGCGATTAATAAAATTGGGAGCGGCAAATGAAGTTTCAAAAAATCAATGGAGCAGCAGCAGTTCTATTCTTAATTACAACATTATTTTCATTTTACTTTTTTACTTCAAAAAATCGAACCAAAAGAGTTGAAAGCAAGTTAGAAACATCGGGTGCAATGCAATCATTAAATTTTTGGAATCGCTCGCGAGCATATCCCAACAAAGATATTCCATCCGGAAAATATTATAAAGCTTATCAAGCCGCAAAAAAAATAAAATCCTCAATTACAGGAACCGAAGATGTTTCACCGTGGAAAGCAATGGGACCATGGAACGTTCCGGGACGAACAATTAGTCTTGCAGTTAATCCGCAAAATTCTAACACACTTTATGCCGGAGCTGCAACAGGTGGTTTATGGAGAACTTATAATTCATCAGCCGGAGGTGGATGGGAGCGAGTGTTAACCGGTTTTCCAACTCACGGAGTTATGGCGATTGCAATTGACCCGACTGACTCGTTAAATATGTACATTGGAACCGGTGAAGTTTACGGATACAACCAATCGCTTGGCGGTTACGTAATTAGAACAACACGCGGCAGCTACGGGATTGGAATTCTTAAATCAACCGATGGCGGTGCTACTTGGAGCAAAAGTCTGGATTGGACTTTCCAAGAGCAGAGAGGAATTGAAGCATTAAGAATAAATCCGCTTAATCCAAATACTATTTATGCGGCAACCAGTATTGGAATTTATAAATCCGTTGATGCCGGCGAAAATTGGGTAAAAGTCCTTGACAAATTTATGGGCGAAGATATTGTTATTAATTCAAATGATACAAGCAAGGTTATAGTTTCCTGCGGAAATCTGGGAAGTTCGGGCAGCGGAATTTATAGAACAACCGATGCAGGAGCTAACTGGACCAAATTGAGCGGGATTCCAAATTTTACAGGAAAAACCTTACTCGATATTTACAAAGCAGACCCGAACGTTGTTTTTGCAAGTGTTGCCGATAGCCTTGAGAGTAATGTAAATGCACTTTACAGAACGGACAATTTCGGCGATAGCTGGACTTTGGTTAATTCGGACGACATTCCACAATATCAAGGATTTTTTGCACACTGGGTTGCAGTAAATCCGGCAGATAAAAATCAAGTTATTCATGCAGGAGTACAAATTACAAAATCAACAAATGGCGGAACAACATTAAACACAGTCAACGGTCCGCACGTTGACCACCATAATTTTGCACACGACCCGAATAATGCAAATATCATTTACATTTGCTGCGATGGCGGAGTTTATCGCTCAACAAATTTCGGAAGTAGTTATCAAAACATTGGCTATGGAATGCAGACTTCACAATTTTATAACGGTTTTTCTTCCTCATATTCCGATTCCGCTCTGGCTCTCGGAGGATTGCAGGATAATAATACTGTAATTTACAGAGGAACTTTTGATTGGAACCTCGTTATTGGAGGGGACGGCTCGTGGTCGGCAACAAATCCGCAAAACGATAATATTTTATACGGTTCATGGCAGAACAATAACATATTAAAATCCGTTAATCGCGGACAAACTTTTAACAATGCTACAAACGGACTTTCCGGCTCGGCAGCTTTTATTGCTCCTTATGTAATTTCAGAATCGAATCCAAACATTCTTTATTCCGGTAGAACAAAAATTTTCAAAACAACGAATTCAGGTTCAAATTGGTCAGCAATAAGCAGTAATTTGGATGGGAACAATATGTTTTTGTCAATGTCTGTTTCCCCTCAAAACTCTGATTATGTAATTGCGGGTACTGCACCAACTTCAAATCGTGCTCATATTTTCAGCACTTCAAACGGCGGAACCGACTGGAACGATATTACACAGAACCTTCCCGACAGATATCCAATGGATTTAGCAATTGATCCGAATAATAAAACTACTGCTTACGTTGTTTTCGGTGGTTACGGAACCGGACATCTTTTTAGGACAACAAACTTTGGAAATGATTGGACTGACATTACAAACACTCTTCCGGATGTTCCGACATTATCAATTGTAGTTGATCCGTTTAATTCGGATTATATTTATGTTGGAAATGACTTGGGCGTGTTTGCCACAACCGATGGAGGAAATTCGTGGAGCAAATTTAATGACGGACTACCGGAAGGAATTCTCGCAATGGATTTAAATATTTCTCACTCCGATAGAAAATTGTGGGTGGCAACTCACGGAAACGGAGCCTATAAAAGACCGCTTTTACTCAGTCGCGATTATTTCCTCCAAGTCAGTTTCGGAGATATTCCTTCTTCTCAACTTTCAGGTGTCCCTATAGATTTTAACGCTGTTGTAAATAATCTCGGACAGAATGCCCAAACACAAGACTATTCGGTTACCGGAAAACTTTTGAATGAATCAGGGGATGAAGTATTTAGTGTAACCAAAACATTTTGTTGCTTAGATTCCGGTGAAAATAGAACTATTCATTTTAATGATAATTTTCCTTTAAATTCCGGAGAATATACCTTTGAATTAATAAAACTCGGAAGTTCGGAATTCCCAGGTGTTGATACGCTAAGCACTCACATTACTATTTTTCTTACACCTGCAATTGGCGGTTCGGATGTTCAAAAAATTGGTAAAACTTATACCGAAATTTCGACCGGGACAGTATTTACAGGTGATGATGAACAACGTAAAATTTCACTTCCGTTTGATTTTATGTACGATGGATTTTCGTATAATAAGCTGCAGATAAGCACAAACGGCTGGGTTGAATTTGGCACGGGAACTGACGGAACAGATCGCGGACTTTCAACAAGCGGACAATTAGGAGGCATTGGTGCAAACGAAAACGGAAGACTTGCCGCAAGTCGCCCAAACAAGACACTCGGACCTTGGTGGGAGGACTTGAATGCAGATGGTGGCGGAAATGTGAGATATGCTACTACCGGGGAATCCCCGAATAGAGTTTTTGTTATTCAGTGGCAAAACTTAAGAGCATATTATAACTCAAGTACAACTACAAGAATCAATTTCCAGGTGAAATTGTATGAACAATATATATACGAAGTAAGTAATAAAATTGAATTCTGCTACGGTCATGTTTCGCAGGGTACTTTTTCAGGACAAGATATTGGCGCTATGATTGGTTTTAATGATGACATCGGAGGAAATTATCATTTTTACGATATTGCTGCCGGCGGTGCTATCCCCGCAGCAAATGTGGAAACTAATTTAAGTCCGCTTACAGATTGGCCCGGCGAGGATAGTGTTTATGTAATTAAAACATTAATTACAGATGTAAAAGATGAAATTGCAGAAATTCCGAGCAGTTTCTCATTAAGTCAAAACTACCCGAATCCATTTAATCCAAGTACACAGATTAAATACAGCATCCCATCAAATTTGAAAGAAGGGACAGTTAATGTGAAGTTATTTGTTTATAATGTGCTGGGACAAAAAATTGCAACACTTATAAATAAAAGACAATCAGCCGGTAATTATGTCGTTACTTTTGAATCTGATAATATTGAAGCTGCGGGCAACCGAAGAATAGCAGCAGGTATTTACATATACAATCTTCAAGTAAATAGCAGCTCCGGTAATATTTATTCTGAAAGTAAAAAAATGGTATTATTAAAATAATTATTATTAAAATTTAAAACTCTCGTTTTTTTAGAAATCGACTTCTAAAATTGCGAGAGTTTTACTTGATTTATCATTCAAGTAAATTCAATTTGATAATTTGGGAAAACACTATAATCTAAAGTCTACTTGTACATAAGGAATAATAATTGGAGTTTTGGTAATGTCCTCTGAATCTGTATCAAAATAAAAATTAGTGCCCATTATTATTCGTCCGGATGAACCGAACTGGAAAAAAACACCCGGCATAAAATGAACAAAATTTGTTGAAAACGCACCTCGTGTATCATCCGTAAGTTTATTAATTGCAAAAGGATATTGTCTGTCTATCTCACTTTGCGGCTCAAAATCTATTAAAGTTTGCCTGAAATATCCTGCATTAATAACAAAATTAACAAGCCAATTATCGTAAGCTGTATTGTACGTAATTGAAAAAAATGGGTCAATGTGAGTTGAATTTTGCTTGTCGTGATACAGTAATAAATAATTATCCGTTGATGATGGATTTGTAATCTGCCTAGCAACAATAGTTTGTGCATCAAAAAAAATAGTTTGCCAATAAATTCCACCATCCAATCTATACCCGTAATTTTTACCCGCCTCAAATAAACCAAAACCAATTGTACCACCCAAATAAGTACTGTTGTTCTGTGATGTAAAATTTATTCCTCCAAAAAAAGCGGATCTATCCGAAATACGGGCATCCATATCTATTCCAGCCATTACCTTAGTGATATTCCAAATCAAATTATTACCTCTATAAATATTCTTATTTGCACCAAGTGCTTCTCTAAAAGTTATCGAACCATCGCTGTTCACAGTAGTATCTATTTGGAAAAATCCGAGATCGTTTACTTTTGTATGTCCTTTAATTGTACCTGAAACCAGGCTTGTTGTTGAAACAGAAAATTTAGGCGAAAGAATAATTGAATATTTTGAAGTGTCTGTTATATGTATCGGCGGATGATGAATAGGTGAATTGACCTCGACATCTTGAATAAAAATTGTGTCTTGAATTGTAGTACAACTAAATAATATTGGAATTAAAAAGATTGCACAAATACTTTTAATGCTCACAAATTACCTCCTGCAAAGAAAAACAAAAAGAATAGACTACAAAAAACTTATTATCAAGAATCTCAATGATAAAATTATGTTTAAAATTATTTAAAAACTATCTCAATAAAATCATTTTTCTAATTTGCGTAAAATTGTCTGCTCGCAAAACATAAAAATAAACACCACTTGATAATTTATCCGCATTAAAAATAATTTTGTAATTTCCTTTTGGCTGTATATCGTGAACTAAATTTCCAACTTCTTTGCCAAGCATATCATATACTTCTAACATCACAAACCCAGTTCTTGGAATCGAATAATTTATCGTCGTATTTGGATTAAACGGATTCGGATAATTCTGTCCCAAAACAAATCGTGAGGGTGAATAATTATTATGGGAAATATAAGTTACACTATTTTCAATTAAATTTTGATAAACACCAAAAGCTTGTTTAAATCTCCAGTCCAAAGAGATTAAACCCAAGGTTTGAGCTAATTCATCTCCGGGAATATCAATATCCTGAAGAAAAGACCAAAACACCCTATCAACGCCGGCTTCAATAGTAGTATTTATTCGCAACGGCAATAATTCTGCTTGCGTTTCTTCTGAATACGGCGTACCTGTTCGTGCATCAGGACCTCCATCCTCTGTTACTGCCAAAGGACCCGCCCATAAGCCTTTTACCCAACTTACTTTTTGAGTAATTGTGCTAATTGCATGGTAAAGATGAATATCCGCCCAGTCAAATTGTCCTTCTAAAAGTAACCGTGTATTCCAATCAACAATTTTCTGTAACCTGTCCGATGGGTTGCTATTGAATTCTAATATTACTTCTAAAGTACCGGAAGAGATTACACCAAATGCAACAGGGATAGAAATGTGAATTGATTTAACCGCTTCATAAGTCAAACTTAAA
>VAPK010531748.1_pt1 | contig 18639 bp, 18 predicted proteins | sample 3395031 | NCBI WGS metagenome assembly VAPK01 (sample SAMN08290443, study PRJNA428436) | hydrothermal vent metagenome | isolation source: Deep-sea hydrothermal vent chimney 1 | place: Pacific Ocean: Juan De Fuca Ridge
AGGTACAACATGCCTTTTGAGGTGTTAAAAAGCCGTTGTAATTCGAATTGAGTAATGAGTATTAGGTGGCGAATCACTTAGCTTTCCAATGTTTGATTTTTGTGTTGATACGGCTTGCACCGAGCACAGCTAAGACAACTAACGACCCCGGTGTAAGAATTGCTGCCGCGACAGACGCAGATATTTTTAGTTTCCTATGTCGATTAACAATAGCTTCTGTATTGTTGGTTGCAACTGGATACCTCAGCGCCCCACACGACTGGCAAAGAGGAGATTCTTTCTCTTCAGTAACTCCACAAAATGAACATTTTGGCATACATACTCCAACTTAAAAGCGTGCCCTAGAACGGCATAGTAGCAGATAAGTAAAACGCTAAAAATTTAAATTGAGACTATATTTACAATATACTAAATTTAATAATATTTTTCTAGGGAGCAAGTATGCGGCAATCTTTATTTACAGTTGTTTTGTGTGCTTTTATGATTTTTTCTAAACCAGCTTCGGCTGAATTTGAAAAGGATTTGGCATTACATGCAGGGTTGTCATTAGTAATAAGCACTGCTTCTTATCATTTTTATCGCCAAACGCTTGAATTAACCCCGACTCAATCGAGAGTTGCTGCTTTTTTTACGACACTGGCAGTCGGTGCGATTAAAGAAGCAACGGATGATAAGTTCAGTGGCAAAGATATGGCGACTAATGCTGGTGGAGCTGCTTTAGGCGTGGCTATTGCTTTTGATTTTTAAATATAATAAAAGGGGGGCGGCTGAGCAAGGTCGATAATTATAGCGAGTGAAAGTCTCGTTCTGGTAAGGTAGGTCAATCACCAAATAGTAAATGTCGGGCAGGCGTCACTGCCATTAAGTTAAGAAAAATATGTTAAAAATGTAGGTTGGGTAAGCGATAGCGAAACCCGACAGTTCTTTAAAAATGGTGGATTACGCTATCATCATTCTACAAAATATAAAAACGCTTAACTTAATGGCAGTGCGGGCAAGCGTAGGACAGCAGACCGTAAGCGAAAATTGTGATTTAGCCTCGAAATGATTTACGTACGCAGGACGACAGAGTAACCCTTCTGGAAGTCCCATATTCTATGGAGCGACTGACAAGTATCATAGAGCTGCTACAGGGTTGTAAAGCATGGGCATGTTGGTGATTGGGAAGTATCGGCAACTCGGGAGATCCTGTAAACTCTCTAAAATAACCAAGTAAGCATGGAGGCTCTTAAAAACAATTTTTTTAAAAAGAGCACTACATGGCTATTTGAATGTAAACGTAGGCCATTATTTTAATGGCCTACTTGTGATTAATTACGGACTCCGTTATGTTTGAGGAGGCATTGCCTTAATTCACTGAGTTGCTATAATCGTCCGACAAGGTTTTCATAAAAGAAACCAATTGCTTTTCTTGTGCTTCAGTCAAACCTAAATTACCTAATTCAGATCTATTCATGGTATCGGGTACTTCTGCCGCAGACCATGAGCCATTATCTCTGGTATTATAAAAATTAGTAATACTGTCTAATGTTGCAAAAAAACCATTATGTCCATAAGGAGGTGTTCCCAAAACATTTCTGATTGTAGACACCTTAAACTTCCCATTCTCTTCAGCATCTGAAACTTGAGAACCTAATCCTAAGTCAATCGGGTTTTTAACCAAAATTGGATGCTCACTTTTAGGGATTCCCAAATTATCATAACTAAAATCAGTAAACAAAGGAGGAACCCTTCGGCTTGGCGCCCAGTCAGGTGTTATGACAATTTTTGAATAGCTCCAGCTATCACTCCAATCTACCGTATGGCAGGCTGCACACCCAGCTCCTTCCTGATCTTGAAGAATACCATCATTATTATTTTCACCCACAAACAACTGTAATCCCAGCCATTCATCATGTGTGAAAATTGTCTCAGCTGCCGCCAATGCGTTTTTATTATCAGAATTTCCTTTAGCACATTCATCCAATTCGCTATCAGTCGCGTGACCTCTATCAATACAGTTTTTTAGATAAGCATCATACTTTGAGTTAAATTTCGCAAACTGCCAAGTCCTTTCAAAAGCACCAATTGCTTCAGCAATACATTGATATGCTTCATCAACATCACTATCCAATGTCATATCTGGTTTACCACACTCCCTTTTAAATAATCGTTTATACGAAGAGTTTAAAACATCTCTAACAACATCTGCTTTAGACGTGTTTGCCATTTCAAGAGGATTAAGAAAGGGGACTAATGCTTGATCAGCAAGGGGATCCCCCGTTATTTCACCTGTTGCTCGACCGTCAAGAAATTGTCCCCCAATCCACAAGCCCTCTCGATTATCAAAACTGAAGACGGGGCTAAACATAGCATACGAAACAGTAGGACTGTTTATAGTGCCAAAAAGTCCAGGAATGACTCCTTCAGAAACAGGAATATCTTGGTCAGGATCGGCAAATCCAGCTTCCGGTATATGACAACTTGAGCAAGACTGTCCATCAGGCTCTGAAAGTGAAGTATCAAAATACAATTTTTTTCCAAGTCGTTCAAAAGGCGTTAACGCTGATGCAGAATTAATCGTTAAACATAAAGAAGCAGCAAATGATATACGTACTATATTTTTATTCATATTAAATACCTTTTATTTCATTAGATGGTATAAATTATCAATATGATTTAGATAACCTATTGTAAATATCTCCCTCAATACTTATCCCTTTATACCTATTTTCAACGTTGAAATCCTATTTCACAGCTTGATATTACACTCTCTTGAAAAAAGCAAAAATGATGAGTAGATGAGTAAATTTTTTAAAAGGGTTACATTAATTCAGTGAAATCAATCTATACTTCTCGGGATCACGGATGCTGATTTTATAACGCGTTGATTTTTGTTGATAGCAAACCAAGGAACGCGCATGGAATAACTTCGTCAACTGGCACAGGTTTTTTTGTTTGTCTTCAAGGCGTGGCAACAGGCGCATAGCAAGCTACGCAACTACTGCCACAATGCGGAAGACGGACAAAAAGACAAGCAAGTTGCCGAAGTTATTTCATGCACGTTCCCAAGCTACGAAACTATTTTAGCAACGCAGCCTATCGACAAAAAATAACCGATTGAAATTCGTATCCGTAACCCTACAAAGTATAATCAGAAGAGCTAAAAAAACAGACATTACCAAGTCGATCATGCATAATTTAATGTCTTTTTTCATACTTCTTTAAAAAGATAAGCTTTTCAACATGTACCCCATTGATAATATAGCATAATTTTAACCCATCTTTGTGATTGTTTTTTTGTGCACGTTCCTTAGCTTGGTAAATACTACTTTCCCTATTAATAAGATGGGTAATAGTAATCAGAGGAATATTCAATTTGGCTAAAAGCCCCAGACTGTTGCAAAAAAGTTAGACCACCACCAATGATGAGTATTCCAGCAATAACAGCCAAAGAAATTTTCCAGATACTGTAGGGGCGTTCACCTTGTACTTGTCCCGTGCGACCATTAATCACAAAACGATAGGATTTATTCCTGTATAAAAATGCAGCTGACCATATCGGCAGAAGACAATGTTTAAAGGTTGTGTCACTGTGTTCACTGTCAACTTGATGGATACGTTGATGGTCGCCACCAATATCATACGCAATATCACGATGAATAATACTATCCATAATCTGTTTTGCGCGATCAAAGCCTTCATCCAGTTCTACTTGATAAACTTCACTTTGAAAGCCACTAAGGTATTTTTCATCGTAAGGGACTAATTGTTCCAAGTCCCATGGTTGTAGGTGGTCAAGAATTTGTCTGGGTAAAGAAAGACTGGCACCAATTAACACGTCGTCGAAGAAGCGAGAAACATATCCTCTTACGTTAGTCCATCGAATTTTTGGTACTCGCCTGACACCAGATACCCGACGACCATTTTGCACATAACTCACCCGTTGTTGAACGTAATAAGTATCACCTCTAGCACCCATATAACTACTTTCGGTGTTGCTATCATAAGTCCAGTAGGGGAGATAAATACCAATAAGTTTGGCATCATCTCGCGCATATTTTTTAACTTGTTTAGGAGCAAACCATAGGCCATCTAACCACTGACGGAACTTGTCTTTTGCTAAGGTTTCACTGATTAAAAAAGGCAATAAGGATTTAGGTGCAATCGGCTTTTTACTCTGTGGACTAGTCACAATATCCGTCCCACAAAAAGGGCATTCACCCGCATTGACACTGCTTGCAAATTTAAAGTTGGCTCCACAAGAGATACAATGTGCTTGCTCTACAGTTGTTTTGGGTTTTGCATTTCTAAGTTTTTGCAAAGCCTCATGAAAATCATACTCCAAGATGATTTCATTTTTTTCGACAATATCATTGGTATGGTTACAGTATTCACAAACCTGATGCTGCGTGCCGGGTTTAAACCTTAGCATGGCACCGCATTGGTTACATGGGAACTGATTATCCAGTTTTTGTGAGACGGTTTCTTTGTTTGATTTCACTTAATCTGCGATGTTTTGTTTGAATGTCGTTAATGCTACTCAGCACAAAGGGTATTAAAGCCCTTTCTAAGATCCTTGTTTATGATTTCTTTTTAGATTTTTTCTCAGTAGGGATGGGAGGGGGAGTCAGTGAAAAATACGGCGCAAGCTCAGTTACTTTACTCGCTTGAGTCCACTCAACTAGCGCAGGTGTCCAGATTAAGGTTGCATGGGAAATAACCCCAGATTTTATTTGATTTTCAATTTTAGTTAAACTCACTGGTCCCGTTTGTTGACCATTAACAACAATGAAATATTGATTTTGAACGGGTACTGGCGGGGGGGATGCAGGGGAATCCGATGGAGAAAGGTTTTCTCCCATTTTATTTGCAATAGCAAACCCCATTCCCATTCCAATACCTTCTGATGCACCACCGGCAGGGTTTTCGGCTGCTGCCTTCATTGCTTCGGCTGTCTGGAATTCTGTGTAATTTCTTAAATTACCAATAACGCCCATACTGGTTCTTCTGTCTAATGCTTCTTCGACTGATTGTGGAAGGGATATATTCTCCACCAGTAATTTGGTGATTTCCAACCCATATTCCAGAAATTCTGAGGATATTTTGGCAGTTACATAGTCGCTTAAATCATCATAATTAGCGGCTAAATCTAAAACTGGAATCGTTGATTCCCCCAATATATTAGCAAAGCGAGACAGAATTAAATTGCGTAATTGGTCACTAATATCGGTGGTATAAAAATGCCCATTAGTGCCGACAATTTCTTTGATAAAAGTTAATGGATCATTAATCCTTACGCCATAGGTTCCAAAAGCACGTAGTCTAACAACACCAAACTCTTTATCCCGTAGCATAATTGGATTTTTTGTTCCCCATTTAAGGTCAACAAAGCGGTGCATATTAAAAAAGTAGACTTCGGCTTTGAATGGACTTTCAAAACCATGTGGCCAATTTTCTAGTGTTGTCATGATTGGCATGTTGTTGGTTTCCAGTTCATACATGCCCGGTTCAAAAAAGTCAGCAGCTTTACCTTCGTTAACTAAAATAGCAACTTGAGATTCACGAACGGTCAACTTTGCACCATATTTTATTTCATTGCCGTAACGTTCAAAACGATGAACCATCGTGTCACCAGAGTCATCCAGCCATTCGATGACATCAATAAATTCACCAAAAATTTTATCAAATAATCCCATTATCTACTCCCAATGATATTTTATACAGGCTGGTTTTCTTCTAACTTAGTTGTGCGGCTGGCGGCTGAGGTGAGTGTTTTACGCAATTCAGTTTCACATTCTTGTAGTTGTATGACAGCATCAGCACGCATTTTTTTGCCTTCATCAGCAATCTGCAAGCTTTCGTTAATGGTATTGATTAACGTGGCATTAGCTTTTTTGACTGATTCAATATCAAAAACACCGCGTTCAAGTTCTTTGCGAGTTTGTGCATTGGCTTGATTGAGGTTTTCTGCATTAGCCTCTAATAAATCATTGGTTAAGTCGGTTGCTGATTGCAATGTTTCTGCTGCATCTGCCGAGCGGTAAATAGCAACTGCGGTTGCTAATTGTTGACGCCAAAGTGGAATGGTATTAACAATGGTTGAATTGATTTTATTGACCAGACCTTTGTCATTGTCTTGAACTAATCTAATACCTGGTAAGCTTTGCATTGCAACTTGGCGAGTTAAACGTAAGTCATGGACGCGTCGTTCAAGATCATCTCTGGCAGCGCGTAAGTCTCTTAATTCTTGAGCTTCAATAATTGCTTCTGAATTTTCTACTGCTTTAGCTTTTTCTGGAATGGTTTGTTCATCTAACTGTAATAATTTTTGATCACCGGCAGAAATATAATGGTCTAGATCATGAAAATACTCTAAGTTTGCATCATATAGCCTGTCGAGCATTGTAATATCGGTCAATAAAGTGGTTTTGTGAGTTTCCAGTTTATCGGTGATGGTATCTATTTGTTTACGAACGTCCTCGTATTTTTGTAAAAACTTAACGACAGGGGATGCGCTGTTAAAAAGTTTGGCAAAAAAACCAGGTTTTTTGTTTGGGTCTAAGGCATCAATATCAAAACCTCGCAATGAGGCAACCATTTCATTTAAGTCCCCTCCTGCGGCACCCATATCTTTGTTTTTAACGCCTTCCAGCATTTTGTCTGAAATGGTGGTTAATTGTTCTTGTGCTTTGCTACCAAAATAAATAATGGATTTGCTATCATTAATGTCAATTGTGGCAACGATGTTGTCAACTTCTTCTTTGTTCTTGGCATCAGATTGATCGTAAGCGATTATGTCTTTGCTTACGCCAGGTACTATTTCGTCAAAAGCAGAGCTACCCGGAATGCTTAACTCTTCAGCTAGAACGGCAATTTGTTCTTCAGTTAGTGGAGTTGTCTCTTTTTCACTCATCTTGCTTTCCTTTATTTATTTTATTTTTAGGTGATTATGTGATTTTCGACAGCTAAACAACACCTTCATGTTTTAGCTGGGCGGCAAGGACTTCAATTTGTACATCAAGATCAAGTACATCATCTTCAAGCAGTTTTTGTTTTTGCTCAATGAATACAGATTCAATCGTTTGTAAGACGTTATCAAAATTCCCCGTTAATTCATCAGATTGATGTTTTCTTTGCATGTCAGCATAACCTTCTGTGACTTTTAAAGCACCATCAAGGTAGACGTTAAGAAATTTTCTTGCTCTCCTAATATCACCTGGATCTTCTTGTAGCATATCTAAAATTTCTCGAGCATGGCCGCAAATAATACGGATACGCTGATTAAAACTTTTATTACTAATTTGTTTGTTAGCCGATTCAATCCCAGCTATTTGCCCTTCGGCTTCATCAATGGTTTGGGATATTTCTTCTGCAGAATAGCCATGCGAGCCGGCGACCATTTTTTCTTGTCGCGGGTCAAAGCCATAGAGAAAAAACATACCTGCTAAAGCACCTAAGCCAAAAGCGATTGAAGTGAAGAAGCCATGTCCAACACCAAATAAAGCAAGCCAAGTTGTTGCTATTGCAACAATTATTGCTGAAATCGTTTTAAATGGCCATTTTGGTGGGCGAGTAATTTTTTTATCTAAATAGTGTTTTTCTGCTGCAATCCCTTTGCGTAGTAAGCTGGCTGCTAATAAAAAGGCAGCACACGCTCCAATATTAGTGATAATGAGAGAGAAATTTCCGCGCATAAACGACAAGATTGATGCTGGAACTAAGGCTAATGGCAATATATAGAGTAAAAGTCCTCGGCTGTTGTAGAGCACACCTTGAGCCTGTTTTTTTTGATAAATTTTTGGTTTTCTGAGTTGTTCAGTATTTTTCATAACGGTTCGGTTATTAAGCTGGTTAAGGGTTGCTGCCAGAAGTTGATATTTTTACTTTAGCTTTATCAGTAGAGATGACATTAAGCATAGATTGACAAGATGCTATGCCGACGGTTGAAATCAGTAAAATTAAACCAATTGAGGATCGAAGCGTTTTAGACATGAGGAGGTTGTCCTATAAATAAGTTTTTAGTGATTATATATTGACTTAAAGAATTATGAAAATCTCTTTATAAACTGTAAAAAAGAATTTACCTGACAATAATTGTGATGAAGTACCAAAGATTTGAAATTACATAGGAGACAGACCTCTTCAGTCTTGTAAAACAGATGAAACACCCTATTATTTAATATTAATTAAAGTCTATTTAAGATGAATATCTCGTAGCATTTGCCTGTTTTTTCTAGCATAATATGTCTGCGATAGATGTAATAATCTGGAGTAGGCTCTTAAACGTGAGAATGAAGTAATTACTCGCTAAAAGAAAAAAAATGTAGTCTTGCATTCAAATTATTGGTATAGGAAAAAGAGATATGAAAAGAATAATCGGGGTCATGTTAGTGGCGGCTGTAACTACTGGTTGCGCTATCGATCCATATACTGGGGAAAAGAAAGTTTCTAATACGGGTTGGGGGACGGCTATAGGTGCTGGTGCTGGTGCTGCTATTGGGGCTGTTGCTGGTGGAGGTAAAGGTGCTGCTATTGGGGCTGGTGCGGGTGCTGTTTTAGGTGCTGGTGTTGGTTATTATATGGATAGGCAAGAGACTCAGCTACGTGCTCGACTTGAAGGAACAGGGGTTAGGGTTGAACGACAGGGTGATAATCTCAAATTAATAATGCCTGGCAGTATTACATTTGAAACTGACTCAGCTGAAGTTAATGGAAATTTTTATTCTATCCTTGATTCCGTTGGACTTTCCCTAAAAGAATTTAATAATACTAGTATAGATATATCCGGCTACACAGATTCTACTGGTAGTGATAAACATAATCAGATATTGTCAGAGAATAGAGCCAATAGTGTTGCTAATTATATGACAAGAACTGGAGTTAACCACGGGCGAATTCAATCGAGAGGCTTTGGTGAGAGATATCCGGTTGCTTCTAATAAAACTGCAATGGGGCGGTTACAAAATCGTCGAGTAGAAATTAGTATTCGTCCTAAATAAATGTTAACCAATAATTTAGGAAAAATTAATTTTTTTAAACAAATATCATTTGCCATATTAGCAATATTTCCACTATTAAGTTTTGCTTCTTTAACTGTTGATAAAGAAAGTATCTATAACACAGATAAAGCAAAAATTGTCTTTAGTATTGATAGAGAAGTGATCGGTGATATTTATATCGCGAAAGCTTTTAAAGGACAACTTGAGTATTTAAGTAAACAAGAGCAACGTTGGATATCAGTAGGAAATAAAATAGCGAAACCCTATCTATCAGGAAAGATAACAGGTGGTAAGGTTAAAGAAATTGTTGTGTCTGCAAGTGCAAATGGAGTCAACACACCTGCGGGGGAATATGCATTTTTTTTGCTAATAGTTAAATTGAACGCGGATCCATTTATAGAGTCGAATTGGAAAAGCTTTGAAAGTCAATCGATTAAAGTTAACGTGCCGGATGAATTAGAAGATGATGATAATGATTCTGTCAACCCAGAACCTATAAATCCAGGGCGTACTTCCAGTCTTGATTCTGCTAGAACAAATTTAGATAATCAAGACTCAACTAAAGTCTTTGTTAGTCTAAGTGCTATGGAATTATCTGATCAATACTTAATTGTAAAGAGTGGCAATCAATTTTGGTTTTTAGATCAAGAGGGTTCTTTTGGAAAAGAGGTTGCCCCTTTTGCCACAGATGAAATGGTGGTTGAGGCTAGAAATATTCTTGAAGTCAAAGCCGAACAGGTTGCGCCAGGAAAATATACTTTATATCATCTGGTAACAGAAGCTGAGACTGATCCTTTTGACGATACAGATTGGCAAGTGGAGTTGGATGATCTTGTTGATGAAAATAATATGCTGATTTTATTAATTAGGTAGGAAGTATCTATCACACGTCAGAATAAAAGGTTCTCAAAATTAATTTTATTTTGAATGTACACAAAGTTATTAGTAATAATGATTTAATAATCACAGTCACATAGCAATGAGGAGAAACTTTGAGGATGAAAATTATAACTAAATTATCTGCTGTCATTTTACTACTAAGCGTGGGATTCAATGCCCAAGCAGGACACCTGTTTACCCAGGCAGCCCTCAATACTTCGCTTAATTTAACTGGAGGGACTGGGATTGATATCCCACAAGATTCAATGGAACCGGCACAACCTATCACACCTAGCAACTTTAAATTAGAAAATTTTGATAGCGGGGACATTATGCGAATAGAATTGGGAGGATTGGTTTTAGTCTTTGACTTTGACAATATGCCCACAGGTTGGACTGCTACTGACACTGTTATTACAGGTTCAGCGGGCAATGACCCTGCTGTGGCAGCCCTAAATTTAGCAGCTCCTTTTGCTTGGCGCATCGATTCGGTAGCTGGAGACTTTACTTTGGAAGGCTACCGAATTTATACTGCGAATGGCACCGTTAATGGGGCAGGGGCAGGTTTAATTAACCAGTCACTGGTCACCCCCTCAGAGCCACAGGCTTCTTCCTTAGAGCCAGTAGCTGTACCATTTCTTGGTCCTATGGGTATGGCATTGCTCGTTTTTGGTCTAGGTGGGATCGGAGTTGCTAAACAACGACGTTCGAAATAATTTTCGACGAATCAATTAAATTTAAAGTTTAGTCTAAAATATTAATTATGTTTAAATTTTTAATATTTTTTCTCGTTATACAGCTGAGTCTATTTTCAATAGAGCAGTTAGTTTTTGTGCGGGAACATGTCATTATTCCATTCACCGAATTGATTGCTCAAATCAGCGCATGGTTAATTCAACTTTTTGATAGTAAAGTGGTTTCCAATGGCATTATTTTGCAGCATATTGATAATGGGTTTTCTGTCTCTATAGAATCAGGATGCAATGGCGTAGAAGCGGTTCTTGTTCTTATTTCAGCCATACTGGTTTTTCCAACAACCTGGAAATTTAAGCTACAAGGGATAGTGGCTGGATTTATTGCAGTAGAGCTATTGAATATAGTTCGTATTATCAGTTTGTTTTATCTTGGTCAATGGGATCAAGATATTTTTGAGTGGGCGCATTTATATATCTGGGAAGCATTAATTATGCTGGATATATTGATTGTGTTTTTATGGTGGATACGTCTTTTACCTGTAGAGCCAAGGGTAAGCAGCGAGAACCATGCCGCTTAATTCTCTACCTTTTTTTATCATTAAAGTTATTCTCTGGTTGCCCCCGTGTTATTTTGCTTGGTACACTTTTGCAAATTACACAACCATTATTGCTAGCTATTTGTCGGAACAAGTTTTAACATTTTTTTTACCTAATCTTATTCTAGGCATTGAACAAACAGGGCATAATTTAGAGATTATCGTAAAAGCGACTTTGCCTGCTGATGAGGTTCCTAAGGGCATGATTCCTGAACTTCCAATTCCCGTTAATCCACTAAAATACAATTTTGGCTTACCCCTCTGCATTGCATTAACACTAGCATCGCCTGATACATTTTTAAAACATCTTCGGAATGGGCTGTTTTGTTTTTTATTTTTGTTACCTATTCAAATTTGGGGAATTTGTTTTGATTTTTTGAAATCCATTTTTATTCAAACACCGAGCCATCTGATAGGTAATATGATATTGCAGCAATGGCAACTTGAAGTCATTAGTATTTGTTACCAAACTGGCGTTTTAGTCCTTCCGGCTGTAGCTCCTATTATCATCTGGCTAATTTTATATAAGAATTTTGTTATCCATTTTGTTCCTGAATTAAATAAAATCAAGTCGGTCGAGAAGTAGGCTCAAAAAAACCGTGTAAACCTCTTTTTGATTTAGAGGCTAACCACTTTTGTAGATAAATCAATTCTTCAGTTTGCTCCAATTCACCTAAGCTTTCATTTTTTCTCAATAATCTTAAAGCAGAAGAAAGCACTTTATAACGATCTCCGGTGATTCCATTACGCTTTATCCCGATAGTATTCAATCGATAATGTTTAATTGGATGCCCCCCAATCATCATAAAAGGAATGACATCTTTAGTTATACCTGATGTTCCTCTTACAATAGCAAATGAACCGATGCGACAAAATTGATGGATCGCTGCATTCCCACCGATAAAGACATTTTCGCCAACTTCAACATGCCCACCAATAACGACATTATTGGCAAACATAGTTTTGTCCCCGATATGACAGTCGTGTGCGACGTGGCTATTGTTCATAAAATAACAATCAGAAGCAATAGACGTTGAGCCTCCCTCAATGGTCGCCCTATGTGCCGTAAACCCCTCTCTAAAAATATTATTATTACCTATTTTTAACCAAGAGATGGTTTGTTCATTAAAGCTAAGATCTTGAGGTAAGTCACCCAAAATAGTATGTGGATGCAAGATATTTCCATCGCCCATTTTGACATAGGGTTGGATGACAGAGTGAGCCCCAATTACACAACCTTCACCTAACTCGACATTATCCTCAATAACTGTAAATGGACCTATCGTGACATTTTTTCCAAGGACAGCATTTGAGTTAATATGAGCGGTTGGATGGATTTTTTCTATCATGTTTAATTCTTTTAAATCCCAAAAATATAAAAAGATAGTATCATTTTATATTATCTTTCTTAATGTCCAAAAGTATTGAAGACCAAAATGAAGCTTTTACAGTATCTAAAATTATTGAGGCCAGACCATTATGTAAAAAATTTGTTCATTTTTGTACCCCTATTTTTTGCATTACAAATATTTAACAAGGTTTATTTATTCAATGCCTTTATAGCCTTTATAGCCTTTTCGATGTCTGCCAGTGCTGTTTATATATTGAATGATTATCTTGACATAGAAGAGGATCGCAAACACCCCCAAAAAAAATTACGCCCCTTAGCTTCTGGAGCAGTCAATAAGGGGATGGCATTACTGATTATGGTGCTTTTATTGATTTCTAGTTGTTTGTTAATGGAGCAACAGTCGCTCTTTGCGCTAGGCATATTGATAAGTTACATTGTGTTAAATATTGCTTATTCTATTATTTTGAAGCAAATTGCTATTTTGGATGTTGTCATTATTTCCGTTGGTTTTGTCCTGCGTCTGTATATCGGCTCTGCAGTTACAGGGATTGCTCTTTCTCAATGGATTGTAATAATGACTTTTCTATTAGCGTTATTTCTTGCTTTGGCAAAAAGAAGAGATGATGTACTTCTTTTTCAAGAAACAGGTCAAAAAATGCGCAAAGTTATCGATGAATATAATCTTTTATTTCTTGATTCTGCCATGATGATTATGGGTTCTGTAGTAATTGTTGCTTATATTCTTTATACCACCTCTACTTCAGCTATTCAGCGATTACATAATGAACATTTATACCTAACGTCCTTATTTGTTATCTTGGGCATTATGCGGTATTTACAAGTTACTTTTGTAGAAAAAAATAGTGGTAATCCCACCAAAATTCTTATTAAAGATAAGTTTATACACTTGACTATTATATTTTGGGTTTTGTCATTTGCATGGATACTCTATATATGACCGACTGGCATTATTTACTGTTCCAATATATTGGTGGTAGTAGGTTTAAGTATTTTCTTGATAAGAAATTCGTTTTGTAAGGATAAGAAATGAGAAATCTTTCTAGTTGGGGAAATTATCCAGATGTTCAAAATACGGTATTAACTCATCACTCTCAAGCTGAGTTAAATACACAAGTTTTGAAATACAACGATGTTATCCCTTTTGGAAATGGTAGAAGTTATGGTGACAGCGCGCTAAGTACCCATGCTATTTATATGAAGCCAGATCATTTTTTTATTGATTTTGACCAGAAAACGGGAATTTTACATTGTCAATCAGGCGTTTTACTGGCTGATATTTTAGAATATTTTGTTCCGCGAGGTTGGTTTTTAAAAGTAACACCGGGAACAAAACTGATTACAGTGGGCGGGGCTATAGCCAGTGATGTTCATGGCAAGAACCACCATATTGAAGGTTGCTTTAGTGAAAGCGTACAGGTTTTTAGTTTAATGATGGGCGATGGAAACATTTTAGCGTGCTCGAAAACTGAAAATAGAGAGTTATTTTTAGCCACTTGTGGTGGTATGGGGCTTACAGGTATCATTCTTGATGCAAAGATTCAATTAAAAAAGATTAATTCACAATTTTTAAATCAAACGACCATTAAAACAGAGAACTTGAAAGAAACATTTGAAATGTTCAAAAAACACAAGGACTGTACTTATTCAGTAGCCTGGATTGATTGTTTAGCAACAGGTAAAGATCAGGGTAAATGTTTGTTGATGGTAGGCGATTTTCGTGATGATGGAAAATTGGACTATAAACCTAAGCAAAAATTAACAATCCCTTTTAATTTCCCTTCATTTACACTCAATAAATGGACTGTAAAAGCATTTAATTGGTTATATTATAAAAAAGTTAAAGAAAAAATATCTCGGCAAAAAGTAACAATTGATAGTTTTTTTTACCCTCTTGATGGAATAGGTCGATGGAATCGAATTTATGGTAAACAAGGATTTACACAATATCAGTTTATCTTGCCTTTAGAAAATAGTTTTCAAGGACTGGAGGAGGTTTTAACCACTATTTCCAAGTCAGGCAAAGGCACTTTTTTAGCTGTCTTAAAATTGTATGGAAAAGAAAACGATAATTTTCTTTCTTTTCCTATGGAAGGTTATAGTCTGGCGTTAGACTTTAAAATTGAAAAAGGATTATTCAAATTGTTAGATCAGCTTGATGTAATTGTGGCTAACTATGGTGGCAGGGTCTACTTAGCTAAAGATGTTAGAGTTAAAAAAGAAATATTTGAACAGGGTTATCCAAATGTGGAGAAATTTAGGGCATTTAGGAAAAAATATCAGCTGGAAAAAAAATTTAATTCACTTCAATCAAGAAGAGTAGGGATATAAAATGAGTTATATATTAATAATTGGTGCAACAAGCGACATGGCTATAACAACAGCCAGAGAATACGCAAAAAATGGCTATGATATATATCTGGCAGGACGAAATATTTCTGCGCTAAAGGATATTGTGGCTGATATACAGGTTAGAGTCGAGCAAACAGTAAAAGCGGTGGAACTGGATATATTGAATTTTGAGCAGCATCAAGCCTTTTATATTGCCTTAGAAGAAAAACCATTGGGAGTCATATCCTTTATCGGCTACCTTGGTGATCAGAAACAAGCTGAAGAAAATTTTGAAGATGCTCTTCAAATTATTAATACAAATTACACTGGGCTTGTTAGTTTATTCGAGATAATAGCTGCCGATTTTGAAAGAAGGAAAAGTGGGTTTATTGTAGGTGTTAGCTCAGTTGCTGGTGATAGAGGCCGTAAAAGTAATTACTTGTATGGTTCTGCTAAAGCTGGTTTTACAGTTTATTTATCGGGATTAAGGAATAGACTTTTTTCATCAAATGTTCACGTTTTGACTGTTAAACCTGGATTTGTTTATACTAAAATGACAGAAAGCATGGAATTACCCGAGAAATTAACTGCTCAACCCGAAGATGTTGCTAAAGATATTTATTCGGCGCAACAAAAAGGAAAAAATACTATTTATACCGCTTGGTTTTGGCGTTACATTATGTTGATTATTAAACTAATTCCAGAGTTTCAATTTAAAAAAATGAGTCTTTAATTTTATTTTTATATTCTTGGATAATCATGGCAATACCTAAGTAATGCTTGGCCGGTAAGTAATATTTTTTATATGGATTTTCATTGGGATTTTTATAATCTATTGTAGAAAACTGATTAATTTTAGGTGGCATAAATCTAAATTTTATACGATAAAACGGCTAGATAAAGTTTACTTTTTACATCTTAAGTATATGCAGTAAAAATAAACTGTAAGGTGTTAAAAATTGGTATTATAACTCTATGTTGTTAAGTGTAAGAATTCTGTCTCAGAACTAATATACTTTCTTATAAATAAAAACAAGAGGAACTTATGCGTAACTGGAAATTGTTGCCCGCCATTGCTGTTGCAATCCTTGTTACTGCCATCATTCTTTATGTGGCTTTTTACTTTGTTTTTCTGGATCTACTAGTTGATCTTTGGTGGTTCAGATCTTTAGAGCTTGAAGGCTATTTTTGGCTAAGATTACTTTATCGCTTTATCTTCTCTGGTGGCGTGACATTAGTCTTCTTTTCAATTTTCTATTTTCATTTCTGGATTGCATCTCGCTATTTGGGTTTAAACCCTCCAGATGAAGTGCTTTTGGATGCAGATAAAAGGCAACGTTTCCAAGGCTTTGCCAATGTTTTTATGGATGGATCAGCAAAAATATATACGCCATTATCACTCATATTAGCCATTATTATTGCCATTCCGTTTTATCATCAATGGGAATCGGCCATTCTGTTTTTCTTTGGAAGTTCTGCGGGGGTTATTGATCCCGTTTATGAAAATGATATAAGTTTTTATCTATTTTCATATCCTGTTTTTATGCTCATTCAGCAGGAACTGCTAATCACAGCCGTTATATTGTTTTTTACGGTGGGCTGCTTATATTGGTTAGAACATATTTTTGTACCTAATCAAAATCAAGAATATCCTGTCGGTGCAAAAATTCATTTAACTATTCTTATTGCCTTTGTTGTTCTTTTTGTTACATGGGGTTTTTTACTCGATCGTTTTTCATTACTGTATGAGAATTCTCATGAACCTTTATTCTTTGGTCCTGGGTTTTTAGAAATTCGCTATAAATTACCACTAATATGGCTTTCTATTATTGGTTTTATTGCAACTGCAGTCACCGCTGTTATCTTTATTTTTTCTGAAAAACATAGAATTAAAACGCCTTTTTTTATTTCAGTTGCTGCTTTTTTGACGATTCTGGGGCTACAAAAAATCCAGACTATCCCGGATTTGCTGGAACAATTTGTTGTAAAACCCAGCCCTGTAAGCACTGAACATGTTTTTATGAAAAATAATATAAAAGCCACATTGGATGCTTATGGTCTAAAAAATATTAAAACAGTCGATTACACCGTTAAATTGGATGCAAGTCAGGATATTGAACAATGGAGTACACAGAAGCATTTTCAAAATATACCTGTCTGGGATAGAGAATTTTTAACTGATGGATATAGGCAATTACAGGGTATTCGACCTTATTATCAATTTTTAGAAGTCGATGAAGATCGCTACTTTATTAATGATCATTTACAACAAGTCAATCTGGCAGCTAGAGAAATGAATATTAATAAATTACCTCTAGAAGCCCAAAATTGGGAAAATACTCATCTACGGTATACACATGGGCATGGGGCTGTAGTTACTCCAGCGGCTCAAGATGCCGGCAAGCCAATTACTTGGTATTTGCGAGACCTTAACATGTCTTCAATTACTGGATTTAATGTTAAATATTCTGATATTTATTTTGGTCAGGAAAAATACAAGTATGCCATTATTCCCAATGAGCTTGATGTAGTAGGGGCTGCTATCTCTGATCCAGGCATTGCAAATGACTATGAAGGAAATGCTGGTGTACCTATTCCGTCTTATTTTAGAAAAGCCTTATTCGCCTTCTATTTTAAAGATGAGAAAATCTTTTTTTCCACTAATATAAATAAGCAAAGCAAGGTGTTGATGCGTAGAAATATTATAGAGCGCATTAATAAACTGACCCCATTTTTACATTTGGATAAAGACCCATACCTTGTTATTACTAAAGATAGATTTTACTGGATTCAGGATGCCTATACACTTTCTAATCATTACCCTGTTTCCAAGCCGGCAGCCGATGATTTTTTGGACGGAAAGCATGAATTTAACTATATTCGCAATTCTGTAAAAATTACAGTAGATGCGTATAGTGGTAAAACCAAATTCTATATTTCTGATACCAAAGACCCCATTATTCGAGCCTATAGTCGTGCTTACCCCGGTATTTTTGAGAAACTGGAAATAATGCCTAAAGTGCTACAAAAGCATTTGCGATACCCAAGAGATTTGTACTACATGCAAATGAAGGTTTATGCTAAATATCATCAGCAAAAGCCTGAGTTATTTTATGAGCAAGCTGAAACATGGCAATTTGCCACAGTTAATGAGAAATCTGTGTTGCCATATTTCATAACAATGGATTTTGGCAACTGCAATAATCGGGAAGAATTTGTCATGATTATCCCCATGACCCCCGTTCATCGTGACAACTTAAGCATGGTTGGTATTGCTGGTACTGCAAATAACTCTCAGTGTAATGACGAGTATAAGCCAGCGATTACTATTTATAAATTTCATAAAGATATACAAGTAAATGGGCCTGCTCAAGTTGATGCATTGATTGATCAAAATCCTGAAATATCAGAACAATTTACATTATGGGATCAACATGGATCAAGAGTTCAAAGGGGACGCATGATTATTCTCCCCATGGCTCACTCAATACTCTACGTACAACCTATCTATATGATTTCCACCAAAACAAAAATCCCTGAACTCACCAGAGTAATAGTATCTATTGGTAATGAGGTTGTTATGGATAAAACATTATGGTCAGCATTTAGCCGGCTTAAAAAGCGGTTTATACGGGGGGCTAAGGGAGTTGCACCAGGGACTTCTGTTGAACGGGGGGGGTAGTTAGTTTTCTTGGCTCTTTTGAAATTTAAGTGGGTAAACAATTGGAATTTATTTTAGAAAAATCCAATTTACCTGTCAGCAAATAAGCAATTGTTTTGAAATGCTG
>VAPK010414238.1_pt1 | contig 18611 bp, 16 predicted proteins | sample 3395031 | NCBI WGS metagenome assembly VAPK01 (sample SAMN08290443, study PRJNA428436) | hydrothermal vent metagenome | isolation source: Deep-sea hydrothermal vent chimney 1 | place: Pacific Ocean: Juan De Fuca Ridge
GACTGCTATTACATACAGTGCCAGCGATATTGTGGCATCGTCTTTTAGTGCCAGTCAGCTTAAGTTTAACCATAAAGGAAAATCAGTCATTCAGACTTTGGCGGATTTGGTGGATTATGAATGGGGTGTTACGGCAGATCGAAAATTTTATTTTAAACCGCGAAGCACAACGGTTGGACTTAGATATGTTGAAGGGAGGCAATTAACAAATTTCTTTTCAGACGATTATTCCGGAGGGATTGTTAACCGGATTATTATTAAAGGCGGGGATGTTTCCGGGTCTCCATTTCGTCCGGCCGCATTTGATCACGCGAACAGTCAATTAAAATGGGGGCGGCGTGATGAAGAGGTTGATAATTCAGCCATTGTCACACAAGACGTTGCGCAACAATATGCTGACGCTACTTTTGCTAAAAAAGCCCTTGTTGTTCGTCGAGGAACCGCCGATCTTGAGGAGGTTGTAGATAGTATTGAAAGCACAACCCCCATTCCGCTATTTGAGAGAGTCACAAAAAGAATAGCTTACGGCCAGCGAAAATATGGAACAATCCTTTATCAGGGGCGCCTCAGTTTTTCAATTAGTCGTATTCAATACAGGGTTGATAAAAATAATATTTTATCTACGTCGTTAGATTTGGGAGAACCAAAACCAGGGGTAGCTGAAGCCATAGCTCAGATACAATATAATTTAGATCAATCTCGAACACAGGATTTATAAAATGACAAAGAAAAAAGAAAGTATTCCAAGTGAACAAAAAATTTTAAGGCTTGAGCCCATTGATGAAGAAAGTATTAAATTTAAGATTAAGAAATACCTTGATAACGATCATACGCTCGAAACAATGAAAGTATCATTGCAAAGAGAACTGTATGATTTCCAATGGACTGCTCTGCGTTGTCAGATGCAGGCGCAAGCGTTTCAAGAGCAGATTAATTTTATTGATAGGCAAATAGCCTATCGAAATAAAAAGCAGTAAACAAAATTTTATTTAAATAAGAAGAGATTCGCGCCTCTGATTATTTTTAAAAGCCAACCCTAGTAAGGCTTCGGGGTTGGTTTTTTTATTTGTGGAGGTGAGATATGGCAACAATTGTATGGGATGAAACAGTAATTCCGACATACACAACAAAAGAAGATGACGTCGATCTAGTCGAAGCCGATCACATGAATCAGGTTCAGATCGATCTTAAAGGGCTTAAAACAGAAATTGGGGCTACGGTCAGGGGGTCGGCAACGAATTTAGTTACGCGATTGGCGAGGTCGTTAGCAAATAATGGAGCGTTTGCTCAAGGGGTATCATTTCCAATATCTCCGACTCCAATTGATGGGCAACCATTTTTTCGTACAGATGAGAAAACTTTTTATATTTACAACGCAGCAACTACAAATTGGGATACTCAAGGGTCTGGTGGCATTGAAATATTCACGTCTTCAGGAACATTCACAGCACCTGGAGGGGTTTCTAAAGTATATCTATCGATGATCGGGGGCGGTGGAAATGGTGCTGCTGGTGGTAATTCTGGAAATGGCATTGGGGCAGGTGGCGGAGGGTCAGCGGGGCAAATGATTCAAAATTATCCGTTTACTGTGGTAGCTGGAAATAATTATACAACAACTATTGGAGGAGCTGGGGAGTCAACTAGTTTTGACTCTGTTTCTGTGGCAGGAGGGAATGGTGGAAGTGGGGGAAGTAGTGGAAGTACGGGAGGGGCAGGGGGTGCTGCTAAATCTCCCGATGCTCCGGCAGCACCTACGGGTGGACTTATGTGTATTGCTACTGGATCAGGAGCATCTGCAAGTGGGCAGCAATACGGGGGCGGTGGAGGAGGCACTTCTTTTGGTGCTGGTGGCAACGGTGGAAATAGTAGTGTGGGAGCGGCAGGAGGGGCGAATACGGGAGCAGGTGGAGGAGGAGGCCCATCTAAAGTAGGTAGCGGTTATGCAGGAGGTTCAGGAGGTTCAGGAATCTGTATAGTAATGTATTAAAATACAAGGAGTGGAATATGGCAAAGAGTAAAAAATTTAAAAAAATTGGAAATAAATTAGAGGTTACAGTTACTGACCCTCAAATTGAACTTAATTCACTAACAGAATTGCAGAATGAAAAAATAAGGCTTGAAGGACTTAAACAAGATACAGTTAATGTGCAAATTTCTCAATTAGCACGACACGATGCAGATATTGCGAGTGTCCAAGAGAAGATTGATCAAGCAGTAGCTTTAGGTTTAACTTCTTCATCCAACAAGAAAATAGTTATAAAATGAAAAAACAAATCATCATTACAATCCACGGTATCCGGACAAGGCAAATCAAATCATGGCAAATGAGCTTTTGGAATTTTGTCAAGAGTAACAATCCGGATGTTAAGGTATTCCGGTATCAATACGGTTTTTTAATGGCTCCAATGTCTTGGTGGTTTGCTTTTACCAGTAAGTTTAGAGTTCTATCTTTTTTTCGCAAGAGGATAATCTCCGGATTTGTTAAATTTATCAACAAAATTCAGCGGAAGTTTCCCGATCATGAAATCAACATAATAGCCCACAGCTTTGGAACATGGATATCCTATTACTCCCTTGAGCGTGATCCTGATATAAGAGTAGGCAGTTTAGTCTTAGTGCAAGGAGTCATAAGCTCACACATCGAAAAACTTAATCTGGCCAACTGGCTAGAGCTAGGCAGAGTTAAGCGTGTGCATGCATGGTCAAGCCCTAACGATCGCGTAGTAGGCAAGCTGGTCCTGCCACCGTTCGGCAAGCTGGGGTATCGTGGTTTTATCCGGCGCGGACATGACGAGGATAGAATAAACCCTGCATACAAACCCTATCCGGTTGAGATATATAATCATCGTACGGACGAGGGGCATGGTGGGGTGTTGGATAAATTGGATGTATATGGAGAAGAGTTGCTGGCGCAATTGATTAAAAATAAAAAAATATTGCGTTAAATTTTAGGTTGTGATAAACTTTTGATTCCTGTTAGAGGGTTTTGATTTATGCAGGTTTAAAGTCATTAAAAACGTAGTAAAAACGTAGAGATTTGAAATGAGAAATGCGGAAAAAAAAGGAAATAACTGGAGATTTGAAAGTAGAATTTTTCTCATTTTGTCGACGATAAATAACGTAAGTTGTTGATATATGCTGGCGTAGCTCAGTTGGTAGAGCAGCTGACTTGTAATCAGCAGGTCGGGGGTTCGAGGCCTCTCGCCAGCTTTTTTTTAACTTGGGCAGGTACTCAAGTGGTCAACGAGGACAGACTGTAAATCTGTTGCGGTCTCGCTTCGAGGGTTCGAATCCTTCCCTGCCCACCATTTTTTGTGCGGGCGTAGTTCAGTGGTAGAACTTCAGCCTTCCAAGCTGATAGCGTGAGTTCGATTCTCATCGCCCGCTCCATATAAAATTAAGAACAGAGAGGAATTTTTTATTAAAGTCACACTTCTAGTCCCTACATTAAATGAAATCGTCGGAATGAAGTCAATTATGCCTTTGGTTAAACGGGAATGGGTGCATCAAATTCTCGTTGTTGACGGACAATCAACAGATGGAACTGTGGAGTATGCCAAAAAACAAGGGTATGATACTGTTGTTCAGCAGAAGAAGGGGATGCGTAATGCTTATATGGAGGCTCTTCCTCATGTTACAGGCGATGTGATTTTAACATTTAGTCCTGATGGAAACTCTATTCCTGAATTAATCCCTGAGTGTATTAAAAAGATGGAAGAAGGGTATGACATGGTTATTGTCTCTCGTTATGCCCAAGGCGCGAAGAGTTATGATGATGATGCCATTACTGCCTTTGGGAATTGGCTTTTTACAACGACCATTAATTTATTGCATGGCGCGAAATATACAGATGCCATGGTCATTTATCGTGCCTATCCTAAGAGTTTAATTGCGGAATTAGATTTAGATAAAGATTCCAGTTACGAATTTGAAGAAAAATTGTTTGGAACAAATATTAGCTGGGAACCTCTTTTATCTGTTCGCGCCGCAAAGAAAAAATTAAAATGCGCGGATATCCCCGGAGATGAACCCGCGCGTGATGGAGGAGAACGCAAACTTCAGGTTTTACGCTGGGGCGCGGCGTATATGTTTCAAGTATTCCGTGAGATTTTTGTTTGGAAAAAATAAACAATAAAACCCAATCTTTATTCCAATCTCCTTGGTTTATCGCCGCAATGCTTCTTGCGGTCTTTTTTTTATCCACGAGTTATAAATACGGATGGGATGATCAACATCTGGAAATCCCTCTTTTAAAACATCTTATCGACAATACCTTGTATCAAGGAGATTATTATGTCGAGAGCCTTACCAAAAATTTTTCTTCCTGGTTTTATCCAATACTCGCGCGCTTTATTAGTGTGAGCCAAATCCCAATGACGTATTTCATCCTCTACATTCTTGCCCGATATTTTTTATTTTTTTGGATTTATAAACTTTGGTTGTTTTTAACAAAAGACCGGCTCAAAGCTTTTGCGTGTGTCTTAACATTAATTCTGGTCGTCAGGGTTAACGAATTCCTTTATCGGACATTTTCTCATCAGGAATTTACACTCCCTATTGTTTTTGCCGGAATTTATTACTTTTTCCGGGGGCGTTTTTGGCTGGCGGCAGCTATTCTTGGAGTCGCGGCTAATTTACATGCCTTATATAGTTTATTTCCGTTCCTTTTCATGATGAGTTATTTATTGGTACAGATAAGAAAATATGGCTGGCAAACATTTATGAAAGCAGGGATAACCTTTGTTGTATTCAGTTTACCATTTTTGATCTGGATTATTAAAAACCGCTTAAGTATGTTGGGGGTGAGCGTTGGAGAAAAAGGAGAAAATTGGCTGCAACTTTTTATTACCGCCTGTCCCCAAAATTTCTTTTTTCCTCAAGCTCCGCGGATTTCCGCTTCTAAACTTCTGAGCAGTTGGAATCTGTTTTTTCAGGCAACACAAGCCTATTGGTATTTGGTTATTATCTATACTATTAACATAATTTTTAATAAATCTTTCCGTACAAACAAACGGGCTCTGGTATTCAGTTTAACGGCATTCGGACTTTTAGCCCTGTGTTTTGTATTTACATATCTTTATCCTCACCGATTTTTTATTAACCTCAACCTGACACGAAATACCCAATTCCTCTTATTTCTTTTAATTGGTTACACAACAATTCTTGTGATGAATACCATTGAACAAAAACCGTATTTTTTTGGTCTTTGCGCAGTGGCATTGTTTTCTTTGTTAAAATTTGGAGGCTCCATTGCTATGCTGGCTTGTTGCGGGATGTTTTTTATTTGTTTAGGATCTCATTTTTATCAAAAAAGAAATTTTTGCGCTAATGTTTTAAATTTTATCGCAGCGGTTGGATTTTTAGGATGCTCAGGGATGATCATTTATCTTTTTAAAATAATCCCTTTCGACCCGGTTATTTACAAAATGCTCCAAACCATTGCGGGGTTATTAGGTATTTATTCATTGGGATATTGGTTTTTACGCAACAGTTCAAAGCAAATGTTGTTTAAGGGTTTGTACAAAAATAATCGACGCATATTTAGTAAAATGCGCCGCCAATTAAATGGGTTAAAGCGCAGCGGTTATTTCTGTACAAACCCTAAACGCATGTTAATTTTCATTCCTTTAACAGTGTTTCTTGTCCAATTTACTCATTTTCGACAACAACGACTTAAAACTGAATTACAGGGAGGAGGATTTTGGGAATTGCAACGAAATTGGGAGGATATGCAGCGGCATGTTAAAAATAACACACCCAAAGATGCCATAATTTGGTGCCTTACAATATGGAAATGGGAGGGTTCCGTATTTTTTCAGAACGCGAAATTGTTTGTTCTTATCGAGACTGCGGCATTATTGGATTTGATTATAAGGCAACACGCCAGTGGCAGAAGAGGGTCAAAGATATTGAACCTTTTAAATTTATCATGCGTGAACTTCCTCGAAAAGCCGTAGAAAATGCGATTTACAAATATAAAGCCAATTATATTGTCTTTATGAGCTACGCAGCCCCACCCAGAGGAAATAAAACTTTTGAATATCAATATGGCAACAAATATTTTACTTTGTGTAAAGTGAATATACGCGTTCCCCAGTAAAATACTTTTTTTGTTCAAAAAATAAACAACCTCGGAGCCCACGAGGTATAGACCTAAGCATTTACAAACGAGGCAATCCTCGGGGAATTAAACCCGGTTTAAAGATTGGCAGAATAATTTTTTTGGCCAATCTCTTAATTAAAGAATAAAAATTACTTGAATCAATAAAGGGCTTCTCTATAATGTCAAACGTTATGAAACAAAAAATTCAAAATATATCCGTTATTGGCGACGGGGGTTGGGGGACAACGTTAGCACTCTATCTTGTTCGACGAGATTATCCTGTAAAATTATGGGGTCCTTTTCCAGAATATGTTGAAACGGTCACAAGAACCCGGTATAATTCTAAATTTCTTCCTGGAGTTCAGCTTCCTAAAGAATTGTGTATTACATCAGATTTACAGGAGGCACTGGATTCCTGTGACTTAATTGTGTTTGCTGCCCCATCAAAATATACACCAAGTATTCTTAAACGTATTAAAAAAACAAAAATTAATTTATCAAAAAAAATATTCTTAAGTGTTACTAAAGGGATTGATACGACAAAATTATTGCGCATATCAGAAATTATTCAGAAAGAGCTTGGAAATATCCCACTAGCTGTACTTTCCGGACCAACTATTGCCTCAGAGGTTGCTAAAGGTATTCCGTCTACTGCCGTCGTAGCCTCCAAAAAAATTTCCATTGCAAAGGCTGTTCAGGCCATTTTTAATTCAGAAACTTTTCGGATTTATACTAATACTGATGTGGTCGGTGTGGAAATGGGGGGGAGCATCAAAAATATCATCGCGGTTGCCTGCGGGGTGTGCGATGGGTTAGGGCTCGGGACAAATACAAAAGCAGCCCTTTTAACGCGTGGTTTGGCTGAAATGGCACGTTTAGGTAAAGCTTTAGGAGGACGAGAAAAGACATTTGCGGGACTAACCGGGTTAGGAGATTTAGTGACAACATGCTTCAGCCCTAAAAGCCGTAACCGTTCAGTTGGAGAAAAATTAGGACGAGGGAGCCCCATCAAAGCGATTATGTCCTCTATGGAAATGGTTGCCGAAGGCGTAGAAACCGTCAAAGCGGCCTATAAACTTAGCCGAAAATACCACATTGCTATGCCAATCACCACCGAAGTCTATAAAATTATCTACCAAAATAAATCCCCCTCCAAGGCCGTAAAAAACCTGATGAAACGGCAAATAAAATCAGAATAGAGTAATTCCAATTCCATTAAATAAACGCTCAATTAAAAAGCTTATTTAATCGTAAAATCGTCGATATAAATAAAATTAAATCAGGAATTAATCAGTGGAATTGGTATAAGTAGCTATATTGAACAGACATCAGGCTCTTTAGGATTCTGAATGGATAAATGTTGCAGTTTTTCCTTTGCATCCACAAGAGAATATTGTATAATCTCTTTATTTTACTAAGATAATAACGGGGCGTAGCGCAGCTGGCTAGCGCACTTGTATGGGGTACAAGAGGTCGTGAGTTCAAATCTCGCCGCCCCGATTATATAATAATATTATTAAATAAGGATTAAATATGGACGACCGACGCCAACATCCACGCATTAATAAAACGTTTGTGCTTTCGTATTTTGACCTTAAAAATCCAGGACAAAAGCATGAAATTACACAATTGAAAAATATTAGTGTAGGAGGAATGTGTTTTATTACGACGCATTCTGTGGAACCTTCCACGCGGATTGGGGTAGAGTTAAAAACGCCTTATTTAGCCTCAATGACTTATCTTGAAGGCAACACCTTGAACTCGTGTGAAAAAATAAAGAATATGGTCTATGAGACTCGGCTTCAATTTGATTCTTTATCAGAACAATCCAAGGCTTTATTGGACAGAATTATTAAAATTTTTCTAAAAAAGCAAAAGGAAAATCATGAATAAAATTCATGTTGGTTTGATTGGCTACGGGGTTGTTGGACAAGGGGTGGTTCAGTTTTTACATAAAAACGAAACATCCTTAAAAAACAAATTTGGTTCTGAATTTCTTTTAAAAACATTGTGTGACCGCAGTATTCACAAGAAAAATACAAAAGGGCTTGGAAAAACAGTTTTAACAAAAAATATTCAGGATGTTTTGAACGACCCTTCTATTGATGTGGTCATTGAGCTTATCGGGGGCAAGAACCCTGCTAAACAAATCATTGTGGACGCGTTAAAAAGTGGCAAGCATGTCATTACAGCCAATAAAGACCTTATCGCGAATCATGGGAAGGAATTGTTTGCTTCAGCGAAAAAACATCATTGCCATCTTTATTTTGAATCAGCGGTTGGCGCGGGAATTCCTATTATTAAAACAATCACAGAAGGTATTGTTGGAAATCAATTTAACGGGATTTACGGCATTATTAATGGGACATGCAATTTTATTTTAGATGAAATGACGCGCAAGGATTATACGTTTGAGAAAGCATTAGCCGACGCGAAAACCAAAGGATACGCTGAGAGTGATCCGACATTGGATATTAACGGCATGGATTCCACGCATAAATTGGCTATTCTGATTTATTTAGCATTCGGCAAGGCAATGAAGGTGAAAAATATTTATACGGAAGGAATCACTCATATTTCGCATGATGATATTGAATACGCGACCAGTTTAAACTTAACCATTAAACTGTTAGCTATTGCCAAAAAAACCAACGGAGCGATTGAAGCGCGCGTGCATCCGACATTGATTTCAAATGAGCATCCTTTGGCAAGTATCCATAGTATTTACAACGCGGTTTATCTGGATGCCGATCCGTTGGGAAATATTCTTCTTTCCGGAGAGGGCGCCGGGCAAATGGCCGCCGCTTCCGGTGTGATTAGTGATTTAATCAATTTAACGGCTCAGGGGAATGAGGCGAATCTCTACTGCAACTTGCTGGATGAAGAAAATTTAACTATTCGCCCTATTGATGAAATTCAAACAAAATTTTATTTACGGTTTATGGCAACAGATAAGCCCGGAATCTTAGGGAAAATTACCAGTATTTTGGGAAAACAGGGTATTGGCATTAATTCGGTCACGCAAAAAGCACACAATCAGGCCGCCACAGTTCCTGTCATTATGTTGACCGATTATACGACGGAAAAAAAGCTTAAAGTTGCGTTAAATAAAATTCATAAATTAGCAGTTATTAAAAGTAAGCCGGTAGCCATCAGGATGGAGAAGTTGACATGAACCGTACTGGAATTATAGAGCGCTATAGAGAATTTTTACCTGTTACGGATAAAACACCGGTGGTTACTCTCCACGAAGGCAATACGCCATTGATTTTATCTGCAGATTTGAGCAAGGAAACCGGGTTAAAGGTTTATTTGAAATATGAAGGGCTTAATCCTACAGGATCATTTAAAGATCGTGGGATGACCATGGCTATTTCGAAAGCGAAAGAGAATGGTGAGAAGATTGTCATGTGTGCCTCGACAGGGAATACGTCAGCTTCGGCAGCGGCCTATGCCGCGCGCAGTGGATCCATGAGATGTGTTGTCCTTATTCCTGATGGTAATATTGCCCTCGGAAAACTAGCGCAGGCCATGATTCATCAAGCCAAGGTGATTGCGATTAAAGGAAATTTTGATGAGGCGTTAACCATTGTCAAAGAAATTACGGCGAATTATCCTGTGGAGTTGGTTAATTCTATTAATCCTTACCGCATTGAAGGACAGAAAAGTGGGGCATTTGAAGTTTGTGATGAACTGGAAGACGCGCCGGAATTGCATGCAATTCCCGTTGGTAATGCCGGGAATATTACAGCGTATTGGAAAGGGTACAAAGAATATAAAGAAGCAGGTAAGTCAAATCAACTCCCTAAAATGTTGGGATTTCAAGCCGCGGGGGCCGCACCTATTGTGGAAGGGAGGGTCATTAAAAACCCGGAAACCATTGCAACGGCGATTCGCATTGGAAATCCTGCGAGTTGGAAACAAGCCGAAGTGGCACGGGATGAATCAGGTGGGCTTATTGGAGCGGTAAGCGATGATGAAATACTTGAGGCTTATAAGCGTTTAGCCGCAAGCACAGGTATTTTTGTGGAACCGGCGTCTGCCGCTTCCGTAGCTGGAATTTTGAAGTTAAACAAGCATGATTATTTTAAGGATTATCAGGGAATGCGGGTTGTGTGTACGGTAACAGGGCATGGACTTAAAGACCCTGACCGCGCGATAAAAAATGTGGAAGCCCCTGTTTCTTTAGAGCCGGATATTAAGACGATTCTTAATGAGATTGGGTTGTAGAGACAATTCATGAATTGTCTCTACGCTTTTATTTATGCGTTCTTTGAAGAACAAAAAAATTTTAATTACCTGCGGACCAACTTGGGTACCGATTGATGCTATGCGAATCATTAGTAATCGATCCAGCGGTAAACTTGGCCAGATGATGGCCTTGGATATGGTGAGGAGCGGCGCAAAAGTGACCCTTCTGGAAGGTCCGGTAGCACGGAGATTGGAAAATAAATCATTAAAAATTCTACCTTTTGTTTTTTATGATGCATTTTTAAAATTAATTAAAAATGAGTTAATCAAAAAATATGATGTTGTTATTCACTCTGCAGCGGTTTCAGATTATAAGATTAAAAAACCTTCAAGAACAAAAATAAGCTCTCATCTAAAAGCTTTAAATATAGAATTAACTCCAACGAAAAAAATCATTCACTTAATTAAGAAATTAAATTCGAAAATATTTTTGGTGGGGTTCAAGTTAGAGTCAAAAATGACCAAAGCTTTGGCGGTTCAAAAAACACAGGATTTATTTAAAAAGGCGCAATGTGATTTAGTGATTGCTAATAGTTCAACAGAAAAAAAATATAATGCTTATATTATGGATAAACATAATAATTTTTTAGCCCATGAAACAACACGGCAAGGGCTATCAAAGGCACTAGTTAAAAATTTAGAAGGATTATTATGAAATATATTGTTATTGTTCCAGATGGAATGGCTGATGAGCCCATTGAAGAAATTGGGAATAAAACGCCTCTTGAGGTTGCGCGAACGACAAACATGGATTATTTGGCGCGGCATGGAATGACTGGACTTATCAAAACAATTCCTGATGGGATGCATCCTGGGTCAGATATTGGGAATATGTCTTTATTAGGATATAATCCAGCTATAACACATACAGGGCGCGCTCCTTTGGAAGCGGCGAATCTTGATATTGATTTAAAAGAAAATGAAATCGCGGTTCGTTGTAATTTTGTTACAGTGACGGACAGTAAGATGATCGATTATAGCGCCGGACATATTTCAACCAAAGAAGCTACTCTTTTGGTAGACGCGCTTAATGAGGAAATAGATTTAGAGGGTACAAAATTTTATACAGGAAAAAGTTACCGTCACTTGCTTGTTTTAACCGTAAGAGATCCAGAGACGTATCTTAAAATTAAAACCGTTCCTCCTCATGATATTTTAGGAAAGGCCATCAAAAAATATTTACCTCAAGGACACGAATCAGAGATGCTTTTAAAGTTAATGGAAAAATCCAAAAATATTCTTGAAAAACACTTGGTTAATACAGTACGAATTGATTTACAGGAAAATCCAGCCAATATGATTTGGTTATGGGGACAGGGAACAAAACCACAATTACAGCCTTTTCAAGATAAGTATGGGCTGAAAGCTTCAATGATCTCAGCGGTGGATTTGGTTAATGGGATTGGACGCTTAGCAGGAATAGATATTATTGATGTTCCGGGGATTACAGGGTATTATGACACAGATTATAGTGCGAAGGCTGAGTATGCGCTTAACGCGTTAAAGTCGAATGATTTTGTTTTCGTCCATGTAGAATCCCCTGATGAAGCGGGGCATAATGGGGACTTGAGAGCAAAAATAGCGGCGATTGAAAATATTGATAAAAAAATTGTAGGTCCCATGCTTAACGCGTTTGATCAGCATGAGGTGCGTATTCTTGTTTTATCGGATCATCCAACGCCGGTAGAATTGCGAACACATACAAATGACCCTGTTGGATTCGTGCTGTTTGGAAAAAATATTGAGTATGACGGCTCCCAGAATTACTCAGAAACAGTCACAAAAGAACAGGGGTTGAAATTTGAAAGCGGCGAGGCACTCATGCAGCGTTTCACAAAATATTAAAAAATTAGAGTGATTTTATGTCTAAGCCAATCATAGTACAGAAATATGGTGGATCGTCTGTTGAGAATATTGACCGTATCAAAGCCGTAGCCGAAAGAATTTTATCGACAAAGACAAGGAATAATCATTTAGTGGTGGTGGTTTCTGCTCTTGGAGATACAACTGATGAACTTGAAAAGTTAGCTTTTAGTATTACAAAAACACCACCTGAACGAGAAATGGATATGTTGATGTCGACAGGGGAACAAATTTCCTGTGCGTTATTAGCCATAGCCATTAAAACATTAGGACATGATGCGATTTCTTTAACCGGAAAGCAAGTGGGAATTAAAACAGACAGTTCGCATACCAAGGCGCGTATTGAGACCATCTGTGCGCAGCGGATTAAAAAAGCATTATTACAAAATAAAATCGTTATTGTGGCTGGTTATCAGGGAGTTACGGAGGAAGATGACATTACAACTTTAGGGCGTGGAGGTTCAGATCTAACAGCTGTGGCATTGGCGCAAACATTAAAAGCAAAAGTGTGCGAAATTTATACAGATGTGAAAGGGATTTATACAACGGATCCGCGTCTTGTTAAGGAAGCGAAAAAAATTAAAACGATTACATTCGACGAAATGCTGGAAATGGCCTCATTAGGCGCACAGGTCATGCAGGCCCGTTCTATTGAAGTAGCTAAACGATTTAATATTCCGATTCATGTGCGGTCCAGTTTTTCCAGGGAGGAAGGAACTATGATAGTAAAGAAAACAATTAAATTAGAAGATATCGCGGTGCAGGGTGTTACAAGCAACAAGTCTGAAGCGAAAATTACAATCTGTGCGGTACCGGATCAGGCAGGAATTGCAGCCAGGATTTTTACAGAGATTTCGAAAAGTGGAGCGAACGTGGATGTGATTGTTCAAAATGTAAGCCAAACGAAACATACGGATATTTCTTTTACAGTTCCTCAGGCAGATTTAAGTAAAGCAATGGTGGCGGCGAAAAAAATAGCCAAGACGATTAAAGCTGGAGAAGTTCAAAATGATAAAAATATTGCGCGCATTTCTATTGTCGGTTCCGGAATGCGTTCTCATCATGGGATTGCGGCGAAAATGTTTCAGACATTGGCAAAGAATAAAATTAACATTGAGATGATCGCGACCTCAGAAATCAGTATTTCCTGTATTATTAGCCAGAAACATGTAGAAAAAGCCGTTAAGGCCTTACATAAGGCATTTGAATTAGAAAAAAAATAAATCCCATTTACAGACCATAAACAAACACCGGGTGTTTGTTTATGGTCTGTAAATGAGTAAAAAAGGGGGTTTATTATGATAACGATATACGACACAACTTTAAGAGATGGGTCTCAAACGGAAGGGATATCTTTTTCTGTTAGTGATAAAATAAAGATTACGGAAAAATTAGATGAGTTAGGAGTGCATTATATTGAAGGGGGTTGGCCGGGATCTAACCCTAAGGATCAGGAGTATTTTAAATATTTTTCTGATAAAAAATTAAAGAATGCCGTTATTGCGGCGTTTGGGTCTACGCGTCGGGCAAAAATTAAAGCCGCGGAAGATGTTAATCTTCAGGAATTAATTAAATCAAAAACTGCGACCATTACTATTTTCGGAAAGACATGGGATCTTCACGTGAAAGATGTTTTAAAGACGTCTTTGGATGAGAATTTGAACATGATCTCAGATTCTATTAAATTTTTAAAAAAATGCAAAAAAGAAGTGTTCTATGACTGTGAACATTTTTTTGATGGTTATAAAAACAATCCGGAATATGCCTTAAAAACACTTCTTGCGGCGCAGGATGCCGGGGCTGATTGTATTATTTTTTGTGACACCAACGGAGGGGTGCTTCCTGATGATGTGAATCAAATTATTACAGAGGTTAAACGAAGCATTGAGATTCCGTTAGGCATCCATACGCATAATGATACGCAACTGGCTGTCGCCAATAGTTTGGCGGCACTCGAGGCAGGATGTGTTCATGTTCAGGGGACATTTAATGGGCTTGGAGAGCGCTGCGGCAACGCGAATTTAGGGACTATTGTTGGAATTTTGAGCACAAAATTAAAACAAAAATCAATTCCGGATAAGAATGTCAAAAAACTGAAAGAAGCGTGTTATTTTATTAGCGAAGTGAGTAACTCAAAATTAGCAGATAACATGGCCTTTGTCGGCCATTCTGCCTTCGCGCATAAGGGAGGCGTGCATATTGACGCGATGCTTAAGAATCCATTGGCCTATGAACATATTAATCCTGAAATTGTAGGGAATCGTCGTCGATTTATCACATCAGAGTTAGCTGGAAAAATGCCGATTATCATGAAGGCACAGAAAATGAATGTGGTGTTGGATAAAAAATCTCCGGAAGCAAAAAAGTTGATGAAGACTTTGCAGGAAAAAGAGCATGCGGGTTACCAATTTGAAGCGGCTGACGCCTCATTCGAATTGTTTTTGAAACGTTCACTTAAAAAATATAAACCGTTTTTTGAGTTAGAAGGATTTCGAACCGCATCGGAAAAACGTTTTGATGGGCGTATTTTTGCAGAGGCTTCTATTCGTGTAAATGTCAACGGAGAAAGTCATTACAGTGCTTCAGAAGGAGACGGACCCGTCGATGCCTTAGATAATGCGTTGCGTGGAGCTTTAGCAAAATTTTATCCTAACCTCAAAGAAATGCATTTAAGGGACTATAAAGTACGCGTGTTGGATACAAAAGGGGGGACCGCGGCTAAGGTGCGCGTTCTTATTGAGTCGCAGGACAGCCAGAACTCCTGGACGACCGTTGGTGTCCACGAAAACATCATCGAAGCCAGCTGGGAAGCCCTGATTGACAGTATTGAGTATAAATTATTAAAGGATGAAAAAAAATAAATGATAGAACTTTCTAAAAAATTTGATTTTAAAAAGGTTGATGCAAAATGGAGTCAATATTGGGAAGAGTCCGACGTATTTCATGCCAAGGCAGACTCTGGAAAACCTGCTTACACGATTGTCATTCCGCCCCCAAATGTGACGGGTATTCTTCATATGGGCCACGCGCTTAATAATACGCTCCAGGATATTATTATTCGGTACAAACGCATGAAGGGATTTGAAACGCTGTGGATGGCAGGGACAGATCATGCCGGAATCGCGACACAGAATGTGGTAGAAAAACAATTGGCCAAAGAAGGAAAGAAGCGGCAAGATTTAGGACGGGAAGCCTTTTTAGAGAAATTATGGAGCTGGAAAGAAAAAAATGGGGATATGATTATTCATCAGCTAAAAAAACTGGGATCTTCCTGTGATTGGTCACGCGCGCGTTTTACCATGGATGATCAATACAGTGAATCGGTTAAACATGTCTTTGTGAAACTTTATGAAAAAGGTCTGATTTATCAGGGAAAGTATATTATTAACTGGTGTCCTCGTTGTCACACGGCACTTTCAGATGAAGAGGCCGAGCATCAGAATATGCAGGGAAATCTTTATCATTTACGTTATCCGTTTAAAGATAATCCAAAAAAATATCTTATTGTGGCAACAACGCGGCCGGAGACAATGCTGGGGGATACGGCGGTCGCGGTTAACCCAAAAGATCCCCGTTATGAAAATCATATTGGTAAAACGATTCTCCTTCCTTTTGTTAATCGTGAAATTAAAATTATTACGGATGATTTTGTTAATCCGGAATTTGGAACAGGAGCGGTAAAGGTTACGCCGGCACACGACCCCAATGACTTTGCCATGGGACAGCGTCATGATTTGGAAGTCATTAATATTATGCATCCCAATGCTGTTTTAAATGATGCTGCCGGAGATTTTGAAGGAATGGATAGATTTGAAGCCCGCGAAGCCATTATTGACGCGTTGAAAGAGTTAAAATTACTAGAAAAAGTTGAACCGCACGCGCACGCGGTGGGGCATTGTTACCGTTGTCACACCGTTGTAGAACCGTACCTTTCTAAACAATGGTTTGTGAAAATGCAGCCGTTAGCTGAAAAAGCTCTCGGGGTGGTTAATAATGGGACAATTACGTTTCATCCTCAACGCTGGACAAAAGTCTATTTAAACTGGATGGAAAATATTCGGGACTGGTGTATTTCACGTCAAATTTGGTGGGGGCACCGCATTCCGGTTTGGTACTGTGTTGGCGATGACATGTGTAAGCTGGAATGCCGTAATCCTATTGTGTCGGAAACAATTCCTGAAAAGTGTCCGCACTGTGGCTCAACAAACTTAAAACAAGATGAAGACGTCTTAGACACCTGGTTTTCATCCTGGCTGTGGCCCTTTGCTACCCTTGGTTGGCCAGAAAACAAAAAGAACATTAAAAAAGATTTAGAAACCTTTTATCCCACAGCCTCCTTATTTACCGCTCCGGAAATTATTTTCTTCTGGGTTGCCCGTATGATCATGGCAGGACTGGAGTTCATGGATGAAATTCCATTTTCCGATGTTTATCTCCACGGAACCGTTCGCGACATGCAGGGACGCAAAATGTCAAAATCTTTAGGAAACGTTATTGACCCGTTAGAAATCATTGAAGAATACGGCGCCGATGCCCTGCGATTCAGCTTAATTATGAACTCCGGACAAGACTTATTTATCGCAAAAGAAAAATTTGAAATCGGACGAAACTTTGCCAATAAAATCTGGAACGCGACGCGCCTTATTTTAATGAACACTTCTGGCGTTGAATGCAAACATGTTATCAGCGGGACCGAGATGGATCTGCCTTCGCAATGGATTGTGTCACGGTTCTATTCCACATTACAAAGTGTCAGCGAAGCCATTGAAAAATTTCGCTACTCTGAAGCGGAATCTCTAATTTACGAATTTTTCCGGGGAAATTTCTGCGATTGGTATTTAGAAATGATCAAAAATAAGTGGAAGAATGAAAATGTTCAAAGTGTAACACTGGGAATCTTACATGATTCTCTTAAGATGATGCACCCGTTTATTCCCTTTGTTACCGAGGAGATATGGAGTAAGATTCAGGAAAATGAAAAAGCACTCTGTATTCAACTCTGGCCTATTGTGGAGAAACAATGCATTAATGAAAACATTGAGAAAGACATGCTAGTTATTCTTGATGTGATTACAGCCATTCGAAATCTACGCGCACAGTGGAATGTAAAACCCAAAGAGACCATTCAATGCTTCCTGGCTTCTTCAGAAGAACGGTTGTCGTTGTTAAATGATAATGCGGAAACAGTGAAAAGTTTAGCACGGATTGAGACGCTTACGATTGAGCCCCAATTAAACCAGACAAGCAATACGGCCATTGCCGTGGTTAATGACGTTAAATGCGCGGTGTTATTAGAAGGGTTAATTGATTTGGATCAAGAAAAACAAAAAATAATTAATCAAATTGCAGAATTAAAAAAGGCATCCAAAGGTTTGTCCCAGCGTTTAGGAAATGAAAAATTCCTGGAGCGCGCACCAAAAGACATTGTTGAAAAAGAGAAACAACGTCTTCAATCATTAGAAAATAAAATAAAGGAGCTTGAAGGCGTTATGTGTAGTCTCGCCTGATATTATTATGAAACTCACCAACACACTCATTACACTCGACCTTGAAACCACCGGAACATGGGTAGACAAAGATAAAATTATTGAAATCGCGTTGATTAAAAGCACGCCGGAAGGAGAGGAAATCCATTATGATCAACGGATTAATCCTCAAATGCCTATTCCTCCGGCGGTGACCGAGCTGACAGGAATCCGTAATGAAGATGTGAAAGAGAAACCTCTATTTCGGGATCTGGCTTTGGAGATTCTGGAGTTTATTGGAGATGCGGATTTAGCCGGTTTTAATCTTGAACGATTCGATTTACCTTTGTTAGCCAGAGAGCTGCAAGAATCCGGTCATCGGTTTGACTGGAAATTGCGTAAAGTGTATGACGCGCAAAAAGTCTTTCATATTAATGAAAAACGTAATCTCACCGCAGCCTATGAATTTTATTGTGAAAAAAATCTTGAGAATGCCCATTCCGCTTTAGCCGATACTCAGGCGACTCTTGATATTATTAAGGCCCAAGTAAAAAAATATGGTGAGGGAGATGACAGGATTGCGTCCTTGGCACAATTTGAGCATAAGGTAACCAGTGAATTCTACGATGATGAACGTAAATTTCGTTGGTGGAATGGCAAGCTTTATATGATGTTTGGCAAGTACGCGCGCAAATATACCCTTCAGGATATCGTTCGGCGTGACCCTAAATATCTCGAATGGATTGTTTCCGCGGATTTTAGTGAAGAAGTCAAAATTCTCGTCAAAAACGCCCTCCACGGACAATTTCCTATTCCCATTTAGAGAAAAAATGCCTAAAAATAAAAAATAACCCCTCAAAATGTTTCAGAGCTTATTGGTTATGAGGAATATTTGCTGTTGAAAATAACCCTATTTTCAAAAGTAATTA
>VAPK010234322.1_pt1 | contig 18604 bp, 18 predicted proteins | sample 3395031 | NCBI WGS metagenome assembly VAPK01 (sample SAMN08290443, study PRJNA428436) | hydrothermal vent metagenome | isolation source: Deep-sea hydrothermal vent chimney 1 | place: Pacific Ocean: Juan De Fuca Ridge
AGTTATATTTGAAATCTTTTATGAAAAACAAGAGATGACATAAACGTATTTTCAAATCGTCACGCATTTCAATTACAGCCAAACCACCAGCCAATAAGAGATTCAAAGGATGAATAATGATTTTTAGTGAACACTAGTGATGTTGGGTTCCTTTGCAGTTGGGAAAACAAGTTTGGTTCAACGGTTTGTGCATAGTATTTTTTCAGAGAAATATCACACAACCATTGGAGTCAAGATAGATCAGAAAATTATACAAATTAATCATCAGGATGTTAATATTTTACTTTGGGATATCCATGGAGAAGATATCTATCAAAAAGTAAAACCGGCCTATCTGATGGGCTCGTCAGGATATTTATTGTCGTTGATGGGACACGTAAAAATACGTTGGACTTGGTGACGATATTCCCATTTCTGGAGGTCTTTGAAAGTGAAGCTTCTGAATTTTGGGCCCAAAATGAAAAAGGACTTTTTAAATCCGGGATTTGGACACAGGAGAATCCGGAAGGAAAAAATTACCTTCTCAGGGCATTTGCTTCTAACCTGAAAGGAAAACACTATCTATTAACCTGGTTATTTGTTGGGTATCTTCACGATGAACAGGACATTATTCAGAAGGCCAGAGAGCAGCAACTGACTTATAAAAAGCTATCTAAAGCTGAATCACGGTTGAAAGAATTATTAGATTACAAAGAAAAATTTGTTTCCATCATTTCACACGACCTGAGGTCGCCCATTGCTTCCGTCTTTGGGGTTTCTGAAATGCTGATTAATGATAAAGAACTGAATGAAAAGTTGGATGATTTCAATAGGGAATTACTCTTAAACATTAAAAGTGAAATGGGCAGGTTGTTGGATTATAACACGAAACTTTATCACTGGTCCAATCTGGAATTGGGAAATTTTAACCTGGTTCTGGAGGATATTCAGGTTTCCGAACTCGTAAAAATTGTAGAACAGACAGAAAAACACGGGTTCAAAAGAAAAAATATTTCTTTCTTTAAAAATTTGGAGAGCAACCTGACGGTAAAAGTGGACATCACTCTTTTTCTTCAAGCCCTTAATAATTTGGTGTCGAATGCAATAAAATTTACTCCTGAAAATGGCAGCATCACTGTTGACGCATATAAAAAGACAACCAGCAACTCAATCATTATTTCTGTCTCAGACACAGGAGTTGGAATACCGGAAGATGTCAGAGAAAACATTTTTTCCAAACACATTACCAGTCATGGAACGGCTGGTGAAAAAGGCAGCGGTCTGAAGTTGGGAATCGTAAAAAAAGTTATTGATGCACATAGATATTCTATTGATGTGAAATCTGAAGAAGGGAAAGGAACCAGATTCAATATTATAATTTAAATGGCCGTGCCCGAATGAAAAAAAGCTCGCATCTTATCGATACGGGCTTTTTCAATTATTAAAACTCTATTTTTATTAATGAGGCTGATAGATTAGCGAAGAACTTCTGTATCCGGGTCTGTCAAGATACCAATCCGGGTAAAATGTTCCATTGCTTTGTGCCCAATCGGCAAAGTGAAGATAGGCTCCCAGAATATCCTGTTTTTCAATAGGATATTCAAATGTCTGGGGAATATTAATAGCCCACGGCAAATTATTGTCCGTTTTGTAATAACTTCCTGTTATGGGATTACTGACATCATCACCTGTTCCAAGCAAAGTTTTGTCAGCCAGGTCTGTTGGGGCATGATTCGGAAGATGAACCTCAACACCACGAACTTTATTCACAATAATGAAAGGATTAAAGTTCCCTATATCTAATGTGTTATAAGTCACTGCCCCACCCGGTGCAAAGCTTCCATTACTGTAGAATGTCATGTTTACTACCAAGGTATCCGGAGTTATAAATGGAGAAGCCATTTCGGTATTAACTCCGATTCCAGGGGCCATATATTGCATCAACCGATATGCATCATCAAATACAATTACAGTAGCTTTTGACTGACCTGCTTCAAGGCCATTCGAAGCCACATGGATGTATGTATCAGAAGCCAGATCGGAACCTGTCACACTAATAATTTGATCAGGGGATACGCCTGGCAACTGGAATCCGAAACCATTGTGGTAGTATGCACCAAAAGCGTGAAGGATGAAAGTAGCGGTGATAGACTGCACTTGGTTCTGATTATCCATAGTAGTGGAAAAGTCATAATCCACAACAATATCATTAAAGTCATAGTCTCCCATGTAAGGCCACAGATCTTCAAAAGCCAGTGATCCGTTATAGTTGGAAGTCGTGGTTCCACCTGGAGAGATCCCACCACCGCCACCGCCACCATTATTGGTAGTATCGCACAATGCTAGGTTTCCTTTACTGGTTCCCCCTACAATTGTGAAATCGCCATATTGCTGACCTACTGTAGGATTCTTGTCGCACGATGTACTAATAGTAGCATTTTTGGAATTGTTCTCGTAAACGTAAATGGTTCTATTCAGTTTGCCATCATGCGAAGATCCATTGAAGGTAAATTCATCTCCATTGCTAACCGTACCACAATAAATCTGAGCATGGTGCTTCTTTTCTTTTACTTTCACCTGGGCAGTCCCATTTCCGTCATAACGAAGTGTTAACGAATATAGTTGGGTATCGCAGCCACATGTAGTACCACTAGTTTTATTGCACAAATGCAGATTATCTTTACTTACTCCATCCAGGATGGTAAAACTTCCATAAACATCTCCTTTGTTCAAAGTCTGAGAACAGCTCACATGAATAGAGGTGTTTTTGGTGCCATTTATTAATACAGATATATGTGTACCCAGTTTCCCATCTTTACCGGTTCCATTGGCAGTGAATGTTCCGTCAGGATCAACAGAGCCACTATAAAACACTGTATTTTTACCATTTGTAACTTCAATATCAGCCGTAGATGTACCGTTATATTTAAGCGTAATGGATCTCAGTCCGCCATTACAACCGCAGTCAGTTGAACCTCCGGCAGGTGGACAGGTGAAATAACCCATATTTTTCTTCTCAAAGTTTACATTAATCAACTTGGCAGCATTTTGAATGTCGCTGATGGAATAACCGCTCAATCCGCCACCACCAATTGCTTTATTGGCAATTACCAGAAAATCGTTGACCGACATCCTATCAAAAGCAGTCTTTTTGAAAACAAGATCACCAAGCTTGATAGAATTGGTTCCCATATGGCCAGCCTTATTAAATTCCACATTTAAGATAACTGCTACAATCTGGCCACCCCAGTTCCCGGCAACCTTTTCTTTTGATTTAGGATCTGAATAGTTTCTGTTCAATATCTTAGATTTACCACCACCAGGCAAAAAGTTCTGAACTGCTTTTGATGAAGTCAGTGTAATGGTATAATGGCTGGGATCACCAACAACCAGGCCGTTTGGGAAAACAGTACTAAAATACTGGTCACGGATAGTCCCAGGGTTATGCCCATGCGCTGATGCGTGCCAGCCACCCTGGCTGTATGTTAACTCTCCTTTCAGGTCGCAGGGCTCAGCCTTTGCATGTTTAAAACTATTATAATTATATGCCAACTGGTTGTCAATACCTGCCAGAACAGACTTAAACGTGTTTCCTTTGCCGTATTCCAATTTTAACATATTAGCATCAGCAGGGACTGTTATATTTGCAGTGATTTGACCTGATGAATTAGGAAAACCTGCATAATACAACTCGTAATTGTCAACAGAGTAAATTTTTAGAGTCTGATTGGGCTCCCAGGAAGGCACTGTAATATTTACGGAAACACTTTTAGTAGTTTGCCAGTTAAAGGAAGGGCTAACCACCAAATCTTTAAAGCTTGTTACCGCCGATTGTACCGGGGAAGGCATTTTGTTACACCCGGCCAAAGCAAAAAAAACCAAAAGAAAAAGAGCGCTTGTGAGTTTTAACAATTTCTTTTTCATGTTATTAGTATTAAATATTCATAATTTATTACTTTCGATAAAGTTAACCATTTTTCACTGAAAAACCTATAATTAAAGGTTTCATCAAGCCGATATTATAATCATTGTCGTTGCTTTTTCCGTCGAAAAATCATGCCAGAAATTAATATACACATTAAGACATTGTAAATGAGATAATTGATTACCGTATCGTCAAATCTTCTCTACTAAAAAGTTCCCATCTTGGGAAATTTTGTTCCAGTAAAGGGAGACAGAGTTCCAGAAATGCAAACATCATTCAAATGCTGATGGGTTCGGATTACAAAAAGCTGTTATAATTCTCTATTCTAAACAGATAACCAACCAAAAAAGGAAAGCGTGAAATCTTGTGAACTAAAAAAAGCTCTCATCTCTGAGAGCTTTTGTAGTCGGTACGGGATTTGAACCCGTGTTACCAGGATGAAAACCTGGCGTCCTGACCTGACTAGACGAACCGACCTCGCTTTATTTTGGAGCTGCAAAAGTAATATTTTTTTCTTTTCTGCAAATTTTTTTGAAGATTTTTGAATGAGTTATTCATCCAAAAGTTGATCGGGATAAAATTTAAAGCCAAGTCGCTTGGCTGTCTTGATGGAAACCATATCGAGCGTATTTTGCATCTCACTGACAGCAACCAGCTTAACCTGATCATAAGGTGGGATCAACAGGTCAAAACCCAAGGTATAGCGAATGGCGGATGTGATAATCTTTTCCACCGATTGTTCATTCATAATGTGGTTTCTGAAGTTGTTATACATAAAACCGAGCTCACTTTTACCGTCTATGAAGTAATGTTTCTCGTGATTAACGAAAATTCTTCCGATCAGGTAACCCAGATCGTTTACCCGATTGTACTTAAATGAATCGGTAAGAAAATTATAAATATGAATAATGCCGCAATAGGATCGCGATGGATCGGATTTAATGTATTTGCTTTGCATCATCTTGTGGTCTCTGGGAATTTCAAAAATATTGGTGTGTAACAGGAAAAGAAGGGTATCGCCACCAAACTTCAGCGAAAATTCGAAATCGCCACGCGCTTCTACTTCCATCGGCACATAGCGTTCAGGTCTCAGACTCTCTTCGTAATTATTATACTGCCCGACAATCTCAGTTGAAACACTTTTCAGTATCCCAAATGACTCTTTGGCCGCATCGAAAACATTTTGCTTCATAACTGATTTATCCCTTATCTCAGCGTACAATTGGTTATGTTTTGAAGTTTTTTTCGCATTCATAAGGGCAGGATTTATTCAAAAATAAACGAAAGCATAAACACCTTGGAATGGAGCTGATTGATACTTCCAGAATATATATCACTCTCTTTGATAATCAAATTATTCAATCCATACAACATTTTAGCCTCTACTCCCAGCTTAAAGTACTTGGTATAAAAATCGAAACCGGCTCCCAACTGAACCTGTGCATCATGGGTTCTCGTCTTTATTAAACCGTTGTTTGCCGCCTGGCTTGTTCTTTTGATAGCAGCCAGATCAATGGAATAGCTCATTCCTCCCAACACATAGGCGCCCACGTTGTTTCTTCTCCACGAACGATACTTTATCAGCAACGGAAAAATCAGGCAGGTCGAATTTAATGGCTTATTAATAGTTTCTGTAGCATCTCCGTGAAAAGTGTTGTCAGGAGATACCGCAAATTTGTACACCAACGTTCTGCTACCAAATGAAATGGTCGGAATGAACCTAAGATCGATATATCGATTCAACAACAAATTACCCAATATTCCTACGGAAAATCCCGGTGAACTGTTTGCCGAGACTGATTGCACGCGATAATATTTATCTGGATCCAGACCTGGCACGTCATTTGAACCATGCCAAGATTTAAAAGAATAAAGATCATTAACTGTTTTAACCGAAAAAAGCATCTGGTCAAAACCAAGGACAAATCCAAAATGGTAAGGCTGGTCGTTATAACCCTGAAGATTCATTACATATTTTTCTTGTGCTTTGACGGAAACCGTCAAAAACATCAGGATCGTAACAAAAAGGGTAAATCGAGTTATTTTTGATTTTTTCATAAACTCATTTTATAACGGCCGATCTCTCTTTATATTATCAAAATCCAAAATTAGCAATAAGAAAGGATATTACAAAACTTGTATCCAGGTCCAAACCACTTCATGTACTGTTATTTCTCAGCAATATACAACGTAGCAATACCAAAAGTCAGCCTGTTTTGTGTCGGATTCTTGAAACCTGCCCGGAGCAATTCACTCATAAAGACTTCTCCTTCTGGGAATGCCGCCACGGAATTGGGCAAATAAGTATAAGCAGAACTGTGACGGGAAACCATTTTCCCAATCACCGGCAAGACATATTTAAAATAGAACCAATAGATATTTTTCATGGGAAAGCCTGATGGTTTGGAAAATTCCAGCACCGCGACTTTTCCACCCGGTTTCAGAACACGCTGCATTTCCTTAAGTCCTTTTGCAAGATTCTCATAATTTCTTACTCCAAAGGCCACCGTAACTGCATCGAAATATCCATCTAAAAAATCAATTGCTTCGGAATCCCCAACCTGTAGTTGGATTATTTTTTCAAGTCCTTTTTTCCTGATCTTTGTTTCACCGACTTCTAGCATATCTGCAGCAATGTCAATACCTATAATTTTCTCCACCGGCATTTTAGCCAGTTCTATGGCAAGGTCGCCTGTGCCGCTGGCCACATCGAGAATTACTTTTGGTTTGTCCACAGAAAGAATTTTCCTTAGCCGTTTCCGCCAGATTTTGTCGATATCTGCTGAAAGCAAATGGTTTAATAGGTCGTACTTGGGTGCAATGTCGTTAAACATGCCCTGCACCATGTCTTTTTTACCTTTCGGTTGTTCAGATTTTGCCATGTTTTTTTAGTGTATCACCTGAAAATTTCAGGTGCAAGATATATTTAATCCCCGAAGGATCTTCAGTTAAAATTCAAGTTCTGTCCAACAATATTACTGTTTCTACCGGGAGCTTTCATTCCTGATCATCTGCAGCGCTTCCTGAAACAGTTTTTCTTTGTTAACATGAACCACCCCAACTTCCTCACAAACAATTCCTCCGGCAAGATTTGACAACGATGCCGTATCTTCCGGATTCAATCCGTGTGAAAGACAAAGTGCTGCCACACTGATCACCGTATCGCCGGCACCTGATACATCGGCCACATTCCGGCGGTGTGCCTGAACCAGCTTATCTTGTTGAGTTCCGTTTTCGTTCCACAAAATATAAACGCCTTTTTCCGACAACGTATTCAGAATCATAGAAGCATTCAGCTTTGCCAACAGTTTTTTAGATGCATCCCTGATGCTTTCCAGATCAGCGGGAACCGCACTCAGATTGAGCCCTTCTTTAATTTCTTTTAAATTAGGTTTGATCAGCGTAACATTATGGTAAGAGAGGAAATTTCTCTTTTTCGGATCAACCAAGACAGGAGTTTTAAACTCATCCGCCTTTTCATTCACAAAATCTATCAATGCCGGAGAAATAACGCCTTTGTCATAATCCTGGAAAATGACCGCATCAATTTTCCTGCTTTTGAAGATTTGTTCGATTTTTTGACATAATTGCTGAAAAACGAAACTATCCAATTCATGTGTTGATTCTTCATCTACGCGAAGCAGTTGCGCATTATTGCCTATCACTCTATATTTTACGGTCGTTTTTCTTTCACCGCTTTCAATAATTCCTTCCTGATCAAGCCCGGCATCCGCCAATAATCTTTTCAAATCCTGTCCGCGCTGGTCGGCACCTGCCACTGAACACAACAAAGTTTGTGCGCCCAAAGATTGCAGGTTCAACGCAACATTTGCCGCTCCGCCCAGCCGTTCTTCCCTTTTTTCAACAGACACTACCGGAACTGGTGCTTCTGGAGAAATCCTTTCCACTCTTCCCCAGATGTAAGAATCCACCATAATATCTCCTATGACCATTACCGTTTTTTCGGTAAAGGCATTGAAGAGTTCGGTAAGTATTTGCTTGTTCAAATTCATTATTCTCTATTAATTCAAATTCTTATTGTAGTTTTTCCAACGCTTCTTTCATCCTCTCCACAGATTCTTCAATCAGACCGGAAGAAGTCGCGTAGGATATCCTGATACCGTTCGGGTCGCCAAAAGCTTCACCCGGAGCAACGGCAACATGACCTTCATTCAGTAAATACATGGCCAGGTCGTAGCTGCTGTTGATCTCGTAACGCCCTGTTTTTTTCCCATAAAAGTAACGCACATCCGGAAATAAATAAAATGCACCTTCCGGAACATACGTGATCATCCCCTGAATCTTATTCAGCTTTTCAACAAGCAGGTCTCGCCGCTCTTTAAAAGCATTTACCATAATATGAATATATTCAGAGTCTTGTGGCGGATTTTTTATGGCTGCCATGGCTGCCATTTGAGAAATGGTTCCTGCTCCTGAAGTGTACTGCCCCTGCAATTTAATACAAGCTTCAGCCAGAAATTTCGGCGCTGCCATGTAACCAATACGCCATCCGGTCATGGCATAGCATTTCGAGACACCGTTTACCACCACAACCTGATCTTTCACTTCGGGAAATGAAGCAATACTGACATGCATCCCGGTAAAATTAATGTGCTCATAAATTTCATCGGAAACGATCAGAATGTCAGGATAATTTTTCAAAACATCTACCAATGCAGCAATTTCTTTTTCGCTGTAAACCATGCCCGTCGGATTAGACGGAGAGTTGAACAAAAAGGCTTTAGTCTTCTTAGTGATGGCCGTTGCCAGTTGTTCCGGTTTCAGTTTAAAATCATCTGCGATACTGGTATGGACGGGAACCACTGTCCCACCGGCCAGTTTTATGATGTCAGCGTAGGAAACCCAATAGGGCGCCGCCATAATTACTTCATCACCGGGATTTAAAATCGACAAAAAAATGTTGGCCAGCGATTGCTTGGCTCCGTTGGAAACAACAATCTGACCTGGCTCATAGTCCACATCATTATCCCGTCTGAGTTTTTCGGTGATGGTAATTTGAAGTTCTTTAAATCCTGCGATGGGAGGATAATGCGTGATATTCTGCTCAATTGCCTTAACAGCAGCATCTTTCACTGGATTGGGAGTGTTAAAATCGGGTTCGCCAATGCTTAGGTTAATAACATCAATTCCGGCGACTTTAAATTCCCTGCTTTTTCGGGTCATCTCCAATGTAGCCGACATGGAAATGTCCCTGATACGATTTGAAATTATATTTTCGTTCACTTGTCCATTATTTTAAGTGGACAAAGGTAATAATTCTTCCTAATTCTCAATGGAAACCACACTTGCAGACATGGACGAAAAGTATAAATTTTACAGGATTTTTAGCAAAAGTATCTAACCCGGGCCATCGTTATTTGGATGCCGCTCTTTTGGGAAGTTTCTGTTCTTTTTTAACAATTCCCGAAACGGGTCTTTCATTGAAAAATATGTTGTTATTTTGTAGATGATTCAACACTAAAACAAATGGGATCTACTTTGCTAGAACTTATCAAATATATCATTCCATCGGTAATTTTGGTATTTCTTGTTTACCTGATGATGAAGGAATTTACTCGGTATAACCTGAAGCACATGGATTTTTTAAAGGAAGAGCAGGAGTTGTCCAGAATAAAAATTCAACGGGAAGGCAAGGCGGAACAAATGAAAGCAGTTCTCAAATCGAAGCTTCAGGCTTATGAACGTATGACGCTTTTTCTGGAACGTATAAATCCTCCCAATCTAATTCCGCGCGTTCTGACTCCTGGACAAACAGGAGCTTCGTTGTTGGCCTTGCTTCAACATACCATTCGCGAGGAATTTGAACACAATTTGTCACAACAAATCTACATTTCCGACCATGCCTGGGAGCTTACTAAAGCAGCCAAAGAAAATATTTTGCAGCTTATCAATCAGGAAGGATCTAAAGCGAATGAAAAAGCAAACGCAGCCGACCTGGCACAAATGATATTGATTTCAGGTTTTGAAAAAGAATCCGATCCGGTAGAAAAAGCGTTGGCATCTCTGAAAAAAGACGTTAGAGAATTGTTTGAAAAGTGAAGCAAAATAACAAAATACAGTCTGTGGTTTTTTTGGGTTCGGGCAATGTGGCCACGCATCTTTCCGTGGCTTTGCATCGTGCCGGGCTGAAGATCCTGCAAATTTATTCTCCCAATATCGAACATGCCAAAAAGCTCTCTGCTCAAACTGGCAGTGGTGCAGTTGATGTTATTGTGGATATTAATCCGGATGCCGATCTATATCTCATCTGTATTTCTGATGACCAGATCAGCACCGTGGCAAAAAAACTGCCGTCCCTTTCAGGAATTGTTGCGCATACTTCCGGAATTGTCGGGATGGAGGTTTTAGAAAGGTTTGAAAGTTTCGGAGTTTCTTACCCATTGCAAACTTTTTCAAAAAACCGCCTTGTTGACCTTGCCCCGGTCCCTTTTTGCATTGAAGGAAATGATGAAAACACGAAAAAAATGTTGTTTAATCTGGCCGGGAGTCTCAGCCAATCGGTTCATTATATTAATTCTGCCGACCGGAAACAAATACATCTAGCAGCAGTGTTTATCAATAATTTTCCGAATCATCTTTATGCTGTAGCTGATAAATTTCTCCGTGAAAAAAATCTGAGTTTCGATCTGCTCCTGCCACTTCTTCAAGAGACAGCTGCAAAAATGAATCAACTAAACCCCGATGAAGCGCAGACGGGACCTGCCCGTAGAAATGACATGAACACAATTAAAATTCATTCCGAAATGTTGAAAAACAATCCGGAATTTCTTGAAATATATCAATTATTCAGCCATCAAATTTTGAGCAAATATCATGACTAATTACAAAGAGCTTTTGATCGGAATAACCACTTTAATATTTGATTATGATGGAGTTATGACTGATGGTAAAGTAATTCTCCAACACAATGACCCACCACTTCGCAGCGCCAATGTTCGTGACGGATACATATTGCAACTGGCAGTAAAACTCGGTTATAACGTTGTGATCATTTCAGGAGGATTTTCGCGTTCCATGGAAAACCGTTTTGAAACGCTTAAAATTAAAGATGCTTTTATCGGGGTAAAAGACAAACTGAAAATTTATGAGAAATACATTAAGGGAAAGGGTATCAGCGATGACCAGGTGCTTTATATGGGCGATGACATTCCCGATATTCCGGTGATGAAAAAAGTGGGAGTTCCGGTGTGTCCGCTGGATGCAGCAGAAGAAGTCAGAAACATTTCCGTTTATATTTCAGATAGAAAAGGTGGTGATGGCTGCGTGCGCGATATTATTGAGCAGGTTATGAAAGTTCAGGGAAAATGGCTTACGCCGGAAGCTTTTACATGGTAGAAAAGCACAGTTGATCTTCCCATTATAATTCTTGAAGCATGGTAAAATCTTTTTTCAAACTAATCCGTTGGCCCAATCTCATAATCATTTTGATGAGCATGGTTTTCCTGCTTTGGTTTATCATCAGGCCCGGACTGGGAATGGTCGAACATACTGGATTATCCTTGTTGGAATTCATTTTGCTGGCGCTTTCTATTCTTTTCACCGCCATCAGCGGATACATCATCAACGACATTAAAGATATCCCAGCCGATAGGATTAACAAGCCCGGAAAAAACAGCATAGGGACCGTCTTTACGAAGAAACAGGCATATGGCATGTACCTGTTTTTTGTTCTGGCAGGAGTTGTCTGTGGAACGGTCATCTCGATCATGCTACACAAATTTAATTTTTCGCTGATCTTTGTTTTAACCGCCGGATTGCTATGGTTTTACGCCACCGCTTACCAATGCCAGCCTTTGACAGGAAATCTGGTGATCGCTTTTCTGAGTGCACTCTCTTTCGGACTGGTTTTCCTATATGAATTGTTTGCTTTGCAATTGGGAAACGCACATTTGAAAATCAATCCGAATGCGCTTCATCTGGTTTATACCATTGTGCTCATTTATATGATTTTCGCTTTTCTGGTCAGTTTGTTGCGCGAGATCATTAAAGACATTGAAGATGCCGAGGGGGACCAAAGAACGGGCTGCCATACTTTTGCCGTCGTTTACGGAAATCAAAAATCCAAAATAGTGGCTTCGATCGTTAGTTTTGTTGGACTTTTAGCCGCTTTCTGGTTTCAATGGTTCTTTTTCCAAAAGGGGTTTTTCCTGTTAGTTATCTATTTTTCATTGATTGATATTCTCTTTGCCTTGATAATTATCAAAATTCTCAAGGCAAAAGAAAAATCTCATTTCAGTGGGCTTTCCGTCTTTATCAAACTGCTGATGCTGGCAGGAATTCTTTCCATGGTTTTGTTTTATTTTGAATTTTAAGATGCTTCTCGATACATTAAAAGAATACGATATTGTGCTGGCTTCCGGTTCGCCGCGCAGAAAACAATTATTAAAAGAAATGGGCTTTGATTTCCGCATTGAAACGAGAAAAGTGAAAGAGCATTTCCCTGAACACCTTTCCCCTTCCGAAGTTGCAGTGTTTCTTAGCGAGTTAAAAAGTCAGACTTTTCAGGATGATGAACTGAAAGACAACACATTGCTCATCACTGCGGATACTATTGTCACCATCAAAGGTGCAATTCTGGGAAAACCCAGTAACAAAAAGGAAGCGTCTGAAATGCTCCGAAAACTGTCAGGCACAAATCATAAAGTGATTACTGGGATAACTTTACGGATAAAAGATCGTTTTTATAACTTTTTTGCCAGCACCAAAGTCTATTTCAAAACGCTTTCTCAGGAAGAAATTGATTATTATATAGAGAATTACAAGCCTTTTGACAAAGCCGGTGCTTATGGTATCCAGGAATGGATCGGACATGTTGCCATTTACAAAATCGAAGGTTCCTATTTTAATGTGATGGGCTTGCCCACCCACCGTCTTTTTGACGAATTAGAGCTTTTTCTGGATTAAGATGGATCAAGCTCCTGACTGAGAAATTTCGTACATTAATCCTTTATTAAATAAACGGCTGCTACCTTCATTTCGGAACCATCAATGAAAAGTCATTGTATATTTGCAAAATAAAAACGCATAAGGGTTTCAATTTGCAAATTAGCCTTCAAAACAGAAATTTATCAAGCCTTTGTGAGACCATTCTATAATTTACTAAATCAAAAAATGATATGTTCCAAAAGATTGCAAAAAAATTTGTGAGCTCGTTTCTACAGGGGCTATTGTTGCTTGTTCCGGTTACAGTAACGCTTTGGGTTATTTACAGTGTTTTTAATCTGATTGACAGCTTATTAACAAACCCCATCAAACATATTATGGGGGTAAATATTCCGGGCCTTGGATTCGTATTCCTCATCATCGTAATCAGCCTGGTGGGACTTTTGGGCTCGACCATCATTTTTAAACCGGTCGTTAATTATTTTGATGATTTGCTGGCCAAAGCACCTTTGATTAAGATTATTTACACTGCCACTAAGGATCTTATTTCTGCTTTTGTTGGTCAAAAAAGAAGGTTTAAAGAACCAGTTTTGGTAAGGTTGAGCAAAGAGTGGGAAGTTGAAAGAGTGGGCTATATCACCAACCGAAGTCTTGATGCATTGGGGGAATCAGGTGAAAAAGTTGCCGTGTATCTACCCCACGCTTACGCTTGGTCCGGAAACCTTTATATTGTTCCTGTGGAGAATGTAAAACTGATCAATGCTCCATCCATGGAAGTCATGAAATTCATTATCTCAGCAGGAGTCACAAACATTAACACTAACAAAAAACATGAACAATAAACCTCTGATATTAATTACAAACGACGATAGCATTCACGCCCCCGGGCTCAAAAAACTTACTGAAATCATGCGCCTAATCGGCGATGTTGTGGTGATTGCTTCCGAACAGATTATGTCGGGAATGAGCCATGCAGTAACCACAAAAAGCCCACTGATGCCACGCTTGGCAAAAGATGAACCAGGTTACAAAGAATACATTACCAACGGAACTCCGGCAGATAATGTCAAACTGGGCAAACATGCGCTGCTTTCGCGCAAGCCCGATCTTATCGTTTCTGGGATCAACCACGGTTCCAATGCAGCCATCAACATTATTTATTCGGGAACCATGGCCGCTGCATTGGAAGGCGCTATCGATGGGATTCCTTCCATCGGTTTTTCGTTAGACGATTTTAGTCTTAACGCCGATTTCAGCCATGTAGATTCTTATATCGAAACCATCACACACAAAGTGTTGCTAGAAGGATTGCCAGAAGGCATTTGCCTGAATGTGAACATCCCCAAAAAATCTGACCAGCCCATCAAAGGATTTAAAACAGTGCGGCAAGCAAAAGCCCGGTGGGTTGAAGAGTTTGAAAAACGTACCGATCCTTACGGAAGAAGTTATTACTGGATGGGCGGAGTTTTTCAGAACGGGGACGCCCGTCCCGACACCGATGAAAAGGCACTTTCCGACAATTATGTTGCAGTCGTGCCCGTCCATGTTGACTTTACAGCTCAATCAATGTTAGATAAAATTAAATTCTAGATCATGCTTCAGTACTTTAAAAAAAACAATTTCCTTTTCGGACTTGCCACGGGCTTTCTACTTCCCATTCCTGTTTATGGAATCTTTTGGATTCTTGATCTATTAATGAAACAGACAGACATCTGGCATGGATTGCATCAACCCCAAAACATTTTTTTACTGAGTTTAATCGGGAACTTGATACTCTTGCGCATTTATTTTTTAAATCTGAAAAGTGATAAGACTGCAAAGGGAATATTGTTAATTACGTTAGTTTATGTAGTAACCTTCTTCCTTATTTACTATCACAGGTTATAAACAAAAAACAAGACCTAAAATTGCATCATGAAATATTATCTTATTGCTGGTGAAGCGTCTGGAGACCTGCATGGTGCAAAACTCATGCGAGCCATCAAAAAGAATGATCCCAACGCAGAATTCCGTTTTTGGGGTGGCGATAAGATGCAGTCAGAAGGTGGCTCACTGGCAAAGCATTACCGCGACCTGGCTTTTATGGGTTTCATCGAAGTGCTGCTCAACTTTAGAACCATTTTCAAGAACATAAATTTCTGCAAAAATGAACTTGTTGATTATCAGCCGGATGTAGTCATTCTGATCGATTATCCCGGATTTAATTTACGCATAGCAAAATTCGCCTGGCAACGCGGTTGGAAGGTGGCATTTTATATTTCTCCCACAGTGTGGGCGTGGAAACAGTCGCGGGTTCATACCATTAAAAAGTATGTTGACAGGATGCTGGTGATTCTACCCTTTGAAAAGGAATTTTACGCCCGCTTTGGTTATGAAGTGGACTTTGTCGGGCATCCCCTTCTCGACGAACTGGACGACGAAAAAATGATCTCCCGGGAGAATTTCCTAAAAGAGAATGGGTTGGATGAAAGGCCGGTAATAGCGCTCCTTCCGGGAAGCCGGGTACAGGAAATCAACAGAATGCTGAAACCCATGCTCAAACTTGTTCCTGAATTCTCTTCTTATCAGTTTATGATTGCCGGAGTGAATTCGGTTCACAAAGAAATCTATCCATCAACAGAAAATGTCAAAGTTATTTTCAACAAGACCCATACTTTGCTTCGAATTGCGGAAGCCGCTTTGGTGACTTCAGGAACTGCCACATTGGAAACAGCACTATTAAATATACCACAAGTTGTTTGCTATAAAGCAGGGGTACTTTCATATGCCATCGCCAAGAAATTGGTTCATATAAAATACATTTCACTGGTGAACCTTATCATGGATAAAGAAGTAGTGCGTGAACTCATTCAGGGCGATTGCACCCCAAAATCCATGCAGGCCGAATTGAAGAAAATTTTGCCCGGCACCAAAAAAAGAGGAGAGATACTGTCTGATTATCAGAAACTCGTAGAAGCACTGGGAAGTAGCGGAGCTTCCGAAAAAGCCGCCCATGTTATACGGGAGCTTACCAATATATAGCCTGATTTAGGCACACTGGGATCGCATCTCTGGTTTTCTCCATCAAAAAAATTACCAGTAACAGGTTTGAAAAAAAATTTGTAAACTTGTAGTCACCAACAATTTTACAAACCAACATGTTCTGGCAAGACAGACCTTTTGTTCGTATTCTCCTCTTTTCCCTTACGGGAATTTTTCTGGCTTACGATATTCCCATGATCCAACGTCAACCTTTTCTTCTATGGGTTATTGCGGATTCTGCTTTTCTATTACTCTCCTTTGCATTCACTTTGTTTTTAAAGTCTTACCGCTTCCGCTGGATCCATGGGTTTGCCATTTACGGTACGGTTATTCTGGCAGGAATAACTCTGACACTTTTTCATTTAAAAGCACAGAACATCCCTTTAAAAGTCAACAAATCAGAAGTGTGGAGTGGGGAAATCCTGACAGAGCCCCAGTTTACCAACAAATCTGTGAAGTTTATCCTAAAGCTTTCTCGTAACGATGATCCAAAATCAGGGGATAATTTCTTTAAGGTGATGGCTTACTTTGAAAAGGATTCTACATCCATGCATCTCCATCTCGGGAATTATGTCACCCTGGAAGGGAAGCTTCAAATGCCTGATAAAGTACTCAATCCTGGTGAATTTGACTTCCGGAAATACCTTAAAAATAAGGACATAAAATACATGTTGTTCGTGAAAAAAGGCCAATGGAAAAGACTTTCCTATCAAAGTCCATTTAACCTGAAAGCTCCTTTTGCATCCTGGAGAAATTACTTACTGGCAACGCTCAGAAGAAATGGACTCACAGGCGATGAATTTGAAGTGGCCGCAGCCATCTTGTTGGGTTACGAGCAATTATTGGAACCGGATGTCCATCAAAATTATGTGGCAGCAGGCGTGGTTCATATCTTATGTGTCTCAGGAATGCATGTCGGTATTATCTATCTTATCCTAAATTTCCTTTTGGGATTTCTTGGCATGTTCCGCCATGGGAAATGGATTAAAAACCTTTTGCTTTTGCTGTTTATCTGGTGTTATGCACTGCTTACAGGGCTCTCGCCATCAGTTTTAAGAGCATCTGTTATGATCAGCTTTTTTATTGTGGCCAATGCTCTTGAACGCGAGTATGACAACTATAATCTATTGGCAGCGTCAGCTTTTCTACTTCTGGTTTTTAATCCACTTTTAATCTTTAACGTTGGCTTTCAGTTAAGTTATGCCGCAGTACTCGGGATTCTAACCTTTTATTTTCCTCTTTACCGGGTGGTATATTTCAAATATAAAGTCTTTGATATTCTCTGGGCGGCATTGGCGGTGTCTTTCTCAGCAGAGCTGGGCGTTTTTCCTATTGCAATTCATTATTTTCACCTCTTCCCGGTTTATTTTCCGATCACTAATCTGCTGGTTTTTGGACTGGCCTATTTAATTTTAAGCTCCGGAATGGCTTTATTGGCTTTTTCGTGGCTCCCCGGAGTAGCAAAGTTTCTGGGTTTGTTGCTCAACACGTTTATCAGCTTCCTGAACCATATTGTTAACTTTATTGCCCATCTCCCGCATGCACAAATCCAGGACTTATTTTTGCCGTGGTCGCGCGTATGGCTTCTTTACCTGCTTATCATCCTTTTGTATTTCTTTATCATACATAAAAAGATCCGCCTGCTGCTTCCGGTTTTAACCGTTAGCTTGCTATTGCTCAGTTTGTATACATGGAGGAGTTACCGGTTGCTGCGGCAGGAAAAACTAGTTGTCTATGCCATCCGGTATCATACAGCTATAGATTTAATTTCGGGAAACCAGCACGAGTTGCTTACTGATTCATCTGCTTTAAAAACCAGAGAAACATTGTCCTATCATACAAAAGAATTCAGAATAAAGAGCGGATTGAAACCGTACTTTGCCGGCATAGAGCAACCTGTTACTTCTCATCAAATATTTTATGATAATGGTTTTGTGAAATTCGATGCTATCAAACTTTTAATCTTAAATCCGAAAGAAAAACATTTCCCCGAGCTTCACAAGAAAATCGATGTCGATTACCTGATTTACCGCGGCTCAAAGAATATCCCACTAAAAGAGATCATGAAATCAATTCGCTTTAAAAAAGTTATTTTTGACGGCTCGGTGAGCCCTTATCTGGAAAAAATTTTAATCAGAAAATCGAAGCTTTTTCAATTGAAAACATTTTCTCTCTTAAAATCAGGCGCTTTGGTAATAGAGCGAAAAAAATCTTTTTGAAAAAATAATTTGTTCATTAAAAAAAAGCAAGTATTTTTGCACTCCGATTTAAGGGATTGTTCATTAAAATATTGGTCTGGTAGTTCAGTTGGTTAGAATACCTGCCTGTCACGCAGGGGGTCGCGGGTTCGAGTCCCGTCCAGACCGCTTAAAAAGGGAGCTTAAAAGGCTCCCTTTTTCGTTATGGAATATTTCGTTTATATCATTTACTCTGAAAAATTAGATCTCTTTTACAAGGGATACTCAACTGCCCCTTTTCACAGAGTTGAAGAACATAACAGTGGCTTAAGTAGATATACCAAAGATAAAGGCCCATGGAAGCTTGTGTTCTTACAAAAATGTAATTCAAAAAAAGAAGCATTAATTAAGGAACAACAGTTAAAAAAAGTCAATCATACTTATCTGAAATGGCTGCTTAGGTTGACGCCCATGCGCCTAAAGCGAGGCAAGCTGTCCAGACCGCTTAACCCACATTGCATATAATTTTCAATAGATCAAAAAATATCTGTTGATAACCAGTATCACTAGCGTCCACTTAAACTTTTTCATTGGCCAA
>VAPK010533841.1_pt1 | contig 18602 bp, 8 predicted proteins | sample 3395031 | NCBI WGS metagenome assembly VAPK01 (sample SAMN08290443, study PRJNA428436) | hydrothermal vent metagenome | isolation source: Deep-sea hydrothermal vent chimney 1 | place: Pacific Ocean: Juan De Fuca Ridge
ATAGCAGAACTACACAATTATTCAATAAAAATTTATGGCAAGCAAGGAACAACACTTACACTTGAAAAAGAAGTTGTAGACATTGTAGCAGGTGATGTTTATATCATTCAAGGGCAATCTAATGCTGTGGCATATAGTTTTGGAGAGGATTTTCCAGATCCTGATGTATTTAACCATAGTCAATTTATTAGAGTGTATGCGAATGGAACAAGTGATGAAGCTGACCTTCAAGCGAATGATAATTGGTATGAAGGACAAGGAGGTCTCTGGATTGATGCAAATGGAAATACTGGAATGTGGGGGCAGAAATTAGCAAAAACTCTTGTTGATACTCACAATATACCTATAGCCATATTTAATAGTGCTCATCCTGGAGAAGTGATTAGTTTTTTTGAGCCTGATTCTGATCCAAATACTCCATTTACTTTTTTAGGGAGGAATTATGGTAAACTATATTACAGATTAAATAAAACAGGACTTACAAATAAAGTACGAGGGGTGTTTTGGTCACAAGGAGAAGCTAACGGTAGTACTAATGGTAATACTTCAATAGTAGATTATAAATCATCATTTATAAATCTAAAAAACAATTGGTTAACACATTATCCAACCATTGAACGTTTTTATGTTTTTCAAACTAAAAATGGTGATTGTGATGGCGATTTACACTTAATTAAAGAAGCACAACGACAATTGGCTTTTGAAGACCCAGCTGTTTCAATTATTCCTACTGCTTCATTTACGCACCGAGGTGATAATTGCCATTTTAATTATGCTAATGGTTATGAAATATTTGCCAATAGACTTTTTTCGTTGGTTAATAGAGATCTTTATGGAGTGTCAACAGCTGTTGAAATTGATGCACCTATGATACAAAGTGCAACCTTAGTAAACTCTACTACTTTAGAGATTGAGACAGACGCTATAACCTTATCAATTGCTACAGTCGCAGAAGATTTTTTATTGGAAGATGCCAGTCAAGTAGATATCACAAATACAATAACTAGTATTGCTGTATTTGGGAGTAAAATTATATTTACACTTTCAGCTGATCCAGGAGCAAATGCGACTATTTCTTATTTGGCACAAGCAGGAGGAGTTGCTGGTAATTTTATCACAAACTCTAATGGGTTAGAAATAATTTGTTTTTATAGATATCCTATCGTACCACCAACAAATGTACCACCGCTTTTAATTACTCAATATTATGAAGGTGCGAATAATGACCAATGGATAGAAGTTAAGAATATATCTTCTGACCCCATAGCAGCAGATGTGTATAAATTAGTTTTATACCCTGATATAAATACGCCTATTGGAAGTATAGATGTAAATGCTCCTGCACCCAATCACTCCATTTCAATTGGTGTAATGGCTCCAGGTCAAATAAGGTTGTATAAAAACACAGCAAATATAGCTGGTGCAGGTGAAGCTACTGATGTTTGTGCTTTTGATGGCGATGATGTCATTTTAATATCTACTTCTATAGGTAATAATTGTTATAATGATCGAATTGATATTGTTGGAGAAGTCCCTCCTTTAGCAGGATCTCCAATAATTTGGGGTGCAGATAAAAGTTTTATTAAAGGTTGCAATACAACAGAGGTTCCAGCTCAAGTATTTGATGTTGCTAATTATATTGAATTGACTACTGATGAGGTAGATAATGCAGTTTCTTTAACAAATATTGAGTTAGGTGTACATAATTCTGGGTCAACTACATGGACAACTTCATGGGATAACGGTGTTTCTGACAGAACAAGAACTGCAATTATAAGCGGTACCTATACTGCAGTAGATGGTTCTTTTGGTGCTTGTGATTTAACAGTGACTGGAATTTTAAATTTTGATTCAGGTACTTCAAACTATATTGAAATCAATAAAAGTTTAACAAATACAGGTACGATTACTATCGGAGATCAAGAGTCACTGTATACGGTAGATACATTGAATCCAACAATACCAGTTTTAATTTCAGGTAACATTATTAAAAAGGAAACAACAAGTTTATTAACCGATGTTAACGATTATACCTATTGGTCTTCACCAGTTATTGGAGTAAATATATCAACTGTGTTTTCTGCAAATGCACCTGATTTGTATAGTCAAGGGCGTTTGTATTATTGGGATCAAGCAGTTACTAACACTATCCCAGGTGGAGGAAGTGAGGTTTTAGGAGAATGGATTTCTGCAACAGGACTTACTATGGAGCCTGGTAGAGGGTATATCTCTCAAGGGCCTACAAATATCACCTATCCTGCTCCATCTGGAGCTACAGTTTCATTTGAAGGCCAGCCTAATACAGGTGATATTAATTTAATTGGAGATCAGGCGGGAGGCTATGTGTATCCAAACAATGCTGTTGTTTTTAATGATGATCCTAATCCAAATAATGATTTGAATTTGATTGGGAATCCGTATCCTTCAGCAATTGATGCAGATTTATTTATTGCATCGACACAAAATGCAAGTGCTATTGAAGGAACAATTTGGTTTTGGACGCATAACACAGTTAATAATCAAAGTGCCACAGGTGAACAATATACGGGTGATGATTATGCAAGTTATAATTTAACAGGAAGTATAGGGACGGCATCTGTTTCAGGTTCACAAGTGCCAACAAGGTTTATTGGTTCTGGTCAAGGTTTTGTAGTACAAGCTAATTCTACAGTTCAACAGATAACTTTCACAGATGCAATGCGAGTTAGAAGCCAACAAAATGTACAATTCTTTAAAAGTACAGAAGTAAAAAAATCTGCTAGTCAAGAAAAAGACAGAATTTGGTTAAACATGATAAGTAGTGAAGGAGGTGCTTCTAGTCAAATTCTAATTGGCTTTTTTGACAACGCAACTGATAATCACGATAGACTTTATGATGGTATTAAATTGAGTGCGGGTTATGTTAATTTTTATTCTAAAATTGGAGATACACAATACGGTATTCAGGGTTTGAGTAGTTTTAATTCAGACAAACAAGTGCCTTTAGGTTTTGACACTTATATTGATGATGCTTCAGTAGGCTATACCATAAGTATAGATAATTTAGAAGGTGCTTTAAATGATAACGAAGTGTATTTAAAAGATAATGAACTAAATTTAATTCACGATTTAAAGCAAGGTGATTATAATTTTTCAGTATCAGGTCAAGGAAGCTATACAGATAGATTTATGCTACAGTTTACAAACAGTACTTTAGAAGTTGAAGATATAGACTTAAATAATGACTTTATTGTTATTAATGAAGATTCTTATTTATTGATTAAATCAAATACAATTATTAGTCAAGTTAAGGTTTATGATATTACAGGTAGATTACTCATCGAAAATAATCCTACCAATAGTGAGTTTAGAATTAATACCCAGAACATTAGAAAAGGTACAATATTGATAGTAAATACCACTTTTGAAAATGGGGCAGAGGTAAGTAAAAGGGCTATTAAATATTAAATCTGAAAAGGTTTTAATAGTACAGAAAATTTCTCATTCCCATCAGATAAGCTCATATTTTTTTCTGAATATTTTTGAGTTTTATGAGTTGGGTATTGTGTGATAGGCTCTATACAAACCATATTCTCAACTTCTGTCCATAACATGAAATTATGAAAACCTTCTGTGGTGATTTCAATTCCGCGGTTTTCATTAAAAAGAGTAAGCTTATTTTGATTGAATAGCGGATAAGCATCACTTCCTATTTTTAAGATATCGTCAATAGTTACTTTTTGACCCCCGATTTTACAGTAAGATTTTTTAGTGGTGTTGAATGCAGGATGATAACCCAACATAAAAGGCATTCCTTTTTCTGAGATTATTTCGAATTGAATTTTTAAGGCATCATTATCAAGTTCATATTTCTTTATAAATCTAAAATCATAAGTCCAAAACACTTCTTTTTCCGTCGATTTTGGGTATTTAGGGTTGTTTATTTGGGTATTTTTTAAATAGTCTTTTTGAAAAATAGCCGTTTTATTATCGCTGTTCAATACGATGTAATCTAGATTTCTTAACAAGCCATGTTGATCTTGAATACAATCTCCTTTAGGAGTGGAAACCTTAAAATTATTTTTTTGAGTAGGGCCAATTATCGGGAACATTTCAGTATCAGTATTTTTCCAACCTGGGTCATTTTTAGGATGCATAAACTCAACTCCAAACTTTTGATAGCTTACCAATTCACCATCCTCTATTTTCACTTTAGAGTTGTTGTCAGGGCTAGTGAGTGTAATTATTTTTGTCATGTTTGTATCTGTATTTTTTAGAGGTCAGTAGATAATTTCATGTTTTTAAACTAAATTTTCTAAATAAGTTTCACGCAAAGCTTACAAAGAAAAAATATCGCAAAGAACGCTAAGAGAATTCCGAAATAGAGAGAAATTTAGATATACAGACCTCAGAAATATTTAATTCAACTTATACAATAGCTTCATGTTCTCTAACTCATTTAATAGCTCTTGAGATATTCTAACTTTTGAGTTTCTACTAGGCATTTGTAATTTCATTTTTTCTTCAACATCATAAACTACAAAATTCAAAATATCTTTTCCTTCATGGTTATTTAAAAGGGCTGCAATATTATTTATTTTAGCATCATTTAGTTCTGAAATATTTAGTTGTAGTGTTAGTTTATTTGCCAAAACGTCTAATACATCTTGTAGCATTTGTATGTTGTTAAACTGTATTCTAACATCACCTTCACGCCATCCTTTACGGACAGAGATTCTAACATGTAAGAATGAATTCGGAATTAAAAAATGTTTAAAGCGTAAATAATCTTCTCCAAACATTCTGAATTCATGAGATTCTGAATAATCTTCAATGATAAAAGAAGCCCAACCTTTTCCGTTTTTAGAAATACGATGTTGTACGTCAGTTACAATACCTCCAATAGTCAAGTCTTTGTCTAAAAGTTGAGTTAAATCATTAAACACTTTAATCGGAGCATTGCAAAAATATTTTATTTCTGTTTTGAAATCGTCTAGCGGATGCCCTGAAATATAGATTCCGACCACTTCTTTTTCTTTTGCCAGTTTTTCCATAATTCCCCAAGGTTCACAATAAGGAATTATAGGTTCTTCAAATTGTACTTCTGAGGTTTCTCCAAATAGAGAAACTTGTGATGAATTAGCATTTTCTTGAAATTTATTTCCGAAGCGGATCGCTCTTTCGATGAACGTAACATTTCTATCGTCCAGCTCAAAATATTGAGCTCTGTGCGTGTCAGAAAAAGAATCAAAACCGCCTGATAAAACCAATCCGTCAAAGGCTTTTTTATTGGTTGACCTCAAATTGACACGTTTTGCCATATCGAAAATAGAGGTAAAAGGGCCATTTTCTTTGCGTTCAGCTACAATAGCTTCTACAGCACTAGCACCGACACCTTTTATAGCTCCCATTCCGAAGCGGATAGCCCCTTCTTTATTTACTGCGAATTTGTAAAAAGATTCATTGACATCTGGTATCAAAACTTCCAAACCAGAACGCTTACATTCATCCATAAAGAAAGAAACCGATTTGATGTCATTCATATTATTTGATAATACTGCCGCCATATATTCTGCGGGATAATGAGCTTTTAAGTAGGCAGTTTGATAGGCGATATAAGCATAGCAAGTAGAATGTGATTTGTTAAAGGCATAAGCCGCAAAAGCCTCCCAGTCTTTCCAAATTTTCTCTAAAATATCTTCAGGATGACCATTTTTGATTCCACCTGCAATAAATTTAGGTTTTAATTTTTCTAGCAGAGCAAAAATCTTTTTACCCATTGCTTTACGCAATCCGTCTGCTTCACCTTTGGTAAAACCAGCTAGTTTTTGTGACAATAACATTACCTGTTCTTGATAGACCGTAACACCGTACGTTTCTTTTAGGTATTCTTCCATTTCTGGAAGGTCATATTCAATAGCTTCAATACCATGCTTACGTTGGATGAATAGCGGAATGTATTCCATCGGCCCAGGTCGATACAAAGCGTTCATGGCAATTAAATCAGCAAACTCAGTAGGCTTTAAAGACTTCATATGCTTTTGCATTCCGGGAGATTCATACTGAAAAATACCTACAGTTTCTCCACGTTGAAAAAGCTCATAAGTTTTAACATCATCTAAAGGAAACTCATCAGGATCTAATGTTTTACCATGTAAGGCTTTGATAATTTTAACGGCATCTTTAATTAAGGTCAGTGTTTTTAAGCCTAAGAAATCCATTTTTAAAAGCCCTGCATCTTCAACAACATTATTGTCAAATTGAGTCACATATAAATCGGATCCTTTGGCAACAGCAACAGGAATCAAATTGGTAATATCTTCAGGTGTAATAATCACACCACAGGCATGCGTACCTACATTTCGCACAGAACCTTCTAAAGCTAAAGCTTGTTTAATGGTTTGAGCTTCTATATCTTCACCTTCAGCTAAATTCCGAATTTCATTGACGAGTATCTTATCTTCACTTCGTAAATCTTTGATTTTTGAAATACTTTTTTCATCCTCACCAAAAATTGTGGCTAATTTTGTATTCGGAATCAATTTAGAAATCCTATCAGCATCCTGTAAAGGCAAATCAAGTACACGAGCTGTATCTCTAATGGAAGATTTTGCAGCCATAGTACCATAAGTGATAATTTGAGCGACTTGATTGGCACCGTATTTATCAATGACATAATCGATAACACGTTGACGACCTTCGTCATCAAAATCAATATCAATATCGGGTAATGAAACACGATCTGGATTTAAAAATCGCTCAAAAAGCAAGTTGTATTTTATGGGGTCAATATTGGTGATTTTCAAGCAATAAGCCGCAACAGAACCCGCAGCAGAACCACGACCAGGTCCTACAGAGACATCCATTTCTCTAGCTTTTGCAATAAAGTCTTGTACAATTAAAAAATAACCTGGATAGCCAGTATTTTCAATAACTTCCAACTCAAAATCAATCCTTTCTTTGGTGATATCATCTAGCTCTCCATAACGTAATTTGGCTCCTTCAAAAGTTAGGTGTTTTAAATAAGCATTTTCACCTCTTACACCACCATCTTCAGCATCTTTAGGGTCTGTAAATTCTTCAGGAATATCAAATTTTGGAAGTAAAACATCTCTGGCTAAAGTGTAGATTTCAATTTTATCTACAATTTCTTGGATGTTGATAATGGCTTCAGGAGTTTTACGAAATAGCTGTTTCATTTCGTCTTGACTCTTAAAGTAATATTCGTCATTTGGCATGCCAAATCTAAATCCGCGACCCCGTCCTTTGGGTGTTGCTATTTTTTCTCCATCTTTTACACAGAGTAAAATATCATGCGATTCAGCATCCGATTTATCGATATAAAACGTGTTATTGGCAGCTACAATTTTTACTTGATGCTTTTTTGAAAACTCTAGCAGTACTTTGTTGACATGAGCTTCGTTTTCTTGATTATGATTGTTGAGTTCTATGTAAAAATCATCTTTAAAAGTTTCTTTCCACCAGAGTAAGGCATCTTCGGCTTGCTTTTCACCAATGTTTAATATTTTACTTGGCACTTCACCATAGATGTTTCCACTTAAAACAATAATATCTTCTTTGTATTCTTCAATGATAGCTCTGTCAATACGTGGTACATAGTAGAAGCCATCTATAAAGGCCGTAGATGACATTTTCGCCAAATTATGATAGCCATTTTTGTTTTTGGCGAGCATCACTATTTGATAACCATTGTCTTTAACCGATTTGTTTTTATGGTCTTCACAAACATAAAATTCGCAGCCAACAATAGGAGTGATTTGATGCTCAGAATTTTTATTACTAATTAAAGCTTCTTTTACAAAGTTGAAAGCACCCATCATATTACCTGTGTCTGTCAAGGCTACAGCTGGCATTTGATTACTTACCGCAGATTGAACTAGATTTTTAATACTAGAAGTAGATTGTAATATGGAAAATTGCGAATGGTTATGTAAATGCGAAAAAGGATGATTATCAGTGTCAACTTGAGGTGAAGTACTTACATTTTTATTAGAATTTTCCGCTTTTTCAAGTTTATTTTTAAGCTTTTTACTTTCCTTTTTTAGATTGATGTGTTTTAAACCAATCAATTGAACCTCTTGTGGGTTTTCAATTGAAAAATTCTTGAAATAATCAGGAGCTACATCTAATTCTTCTTTGGTGAAAGATTGCCTTCTAATCAATTCAAAAAAGCATCGTGTTGTTGCTTCAACATCTGCTGTAGCATTATGTGCTTCGGCAAAAGGAGCCTTAAATAAATGCTGATGTAATTCTGTTAAGGTAGGTAGTTTGAATTTACCACCTCTACCACCAGGGATTTCACATAATTTTGCTGTTTTTTCTGTACAAGTGTCTAAAAAGGGTAAGTCAATAAGCTTTGTATCAACGTCTTTTCTGTAAAACTCACAACCCATAATATTCAGGTCAAATTTTACATTTTGCCCAATTACAAAGGTTGTTTTAGATAAAGCTTCATTAAAATAACTTAGAACATCTTCTAGTTTTTCTCCTTTTTCTTGAGCCAATTCGGTTGAAATACCATGAATCTGTTCTGCATCATAAGGAATGTTAAATCCGTCAGGTTGAATTAAATAATCATGACTTTCAATGAGTTTTCCTAAATTATCATGTAGTTGCCATGCAATTTGAATACACCTAGGCCAATTGTCAGTATCACTAATTGGAGCTTTCCATTTTTTAGGCAAGCCAGTAGTTTCGGTGTCAAATATTAAATACATGAATTGATAAAATTATAGGAATATAATAAAAAATAAAAGTACTCTTTTAATCAATACTGAAAATTAGAATTGGCTTCTTTTTATTAACAGGAGTTAATAATGTAAAGAGTGATTTCTATAGGACAAACGCATGCTTATATTTTTGGTTGTTTTTGCCACGAATGCACGAATTATATTGTTAAATGTGAAAAAATAATATTTCTCACGAATAAAAAATCCTTTAGGATTTTTAAAATTAGTGCTAATTCTTTGTTTTTATCAATATAGAGAATGAAAATTGGTGTATTCGTGGCTCTTTTGTCAAAAGTATGAACTTACCCTGAGTGATTCCAATAAAAATAATGATGATTTTTATCAAGTTTAATTAATTATCTAATATCTTTGAGAATCAACTTAAATTAAAATTTTTTCCCATGAAGAAAACAATCCTTTTTCTTAGCCTTTTTACACTTTATTTTATTGCAAATGCACAGTCAATTATTGATAGTGTGCCTTTTGTGAATATAGGTCCAACAATTATGAGTGGACGAGTGATTGACTTAGATGTGAACCCAAACAATTCTACAGAGTTTTATGTGGCGTATGCTTCTGGTGGCTTGTGGTATACCAATAATAACGGAACGTCCTTTATTGCAATTACAGAAAATGCTCCTACTCAAAACATGGGAGATATAGCTGTAGATTGGAAAAATGGAACTATTTGGATAGGCACAGGTGAGAGTAATTCTTCCCGTTCTTCTTATTCAGGTATTGGTGTTTTGAAAAGTACTGATAAAGGTAAAACATGGACAAATACAGGCTTGAAAGACTCACACCATATTGGAAGAGTGCTTATCAATAAAGAGAATCCTGATGAGGTTGTGGTTGGTGTCATCGGTCATTTATACACTCAAAATACTGAACGAGGTATTTTTAAAACTAAGGATGGCGGATTAACTTGGACAAACACATTGTTTATTGATAAAAACACAGGAATTATAGATGTGAGTGTTTCGCCTACAAATCCGAAAATTATGTATGCAGCTTCTTGGGAGCGTGTGAGAAAAGCATGGAATTTTGATGGAGATGGTCAACATTCTGCAATTTATAAAAGTATTGATGCTGGTGACTCATGGGTAAAAGTAACCAGTGGTGTAAATGGGTTTCCTTCAAATAATGGGATTGGACGTATTGGTCTGGCAACTTTTAATAATGATGTGATTTATGCTGTTTTAGACAATCAGAACAGAAGACCGAATGAGAAAAAAGAAAAGACTGACAAACTTCAAAAGGAAATTTTTAAAACTATGAATGTTGTAGATTTCTCTAAACTAGAGGATGAAAAGTTAAACGCTTATTTAAAGGATAATGGTTTTGATAAAAAGCACACGGCAAAATCAATTAAATCAGCTATTAAAAAAGGTAAAATTAAACCTGTTGATTTAGCAAACTATTTAGAAGATGCCAATTCATTATTGTTTGACACTCCAGTGATTGGTGCTGAGGTATATAAGTCGGTTGATGGTGGTAAAAGTTGGAAAAAAACACATGATGGTTATCTTGACGATTTGTTTTATTCTTATGGTTATTATTTTGGGATAATTGGGGTAAATACAAATCATGAAAATAATATTTATGTTGGTGGTGTGCCTCTGTTAAAATCGGTTGATGGAGGAAAAACGTTTAGCTCAATAGGTAAAGAAAATGTTCATGGCGATCATCAAGCTTTATGGATTGATACCAAACAAAAAGGTCATATCATAAATGGAAATGATGGTGGCGTGAACATTACTTATGACGATGGTGAAAACTGGATTAGAAATAATGCTCAAGCTGTAGGACAATATTACGCAGTAAATGTAGATAATGCAACACCTTATAATGTTTTTGGTGGTTTTCAAGACAATGGAGTTTGGTATGGACCAAGCACATATAAAGCCTCAAAAAGTTGGAATAATAGTGGTGATTATCCTTATAAAATGATAGGTTGGGGTGATGGTATGCAAGTGCAAATAGATAGTAGAGATAATAATATTGTTTATTCAGGTTCACAATTCGGATATTATTATCGGTACAATTTAAAAACGAAAGAGCGTTTGCAGATACATCCAAAACATAAATTAGGAGACTCGCCTTATCGCTATAATTGGCAAACTCCAATATTGTTATCCCCTCACAATCAAGATATTTTATATATGGGAGCTAATAAATTGTTACGTTCTATGGATAAGGGCAAAAATTTTAAAGAAATCTCAGGTGATTTAACCACAGGAGGTAAAAAAGGAAATGTACCCTTCGGAACCTTAACAGCAATTTCAGAAAGTCCTTTACTATTTGGAATGATTTATACAGGTAGTGATGATGGGTATGTTTGGTTGACCAAAGACGGAGGGAATAGCTGGACAAAAATTTCAGACAATTTACCTCAAGGATTATGGGTATCTAGAATAATTGCCTCACAACATCAAAAGGATAGAGTTTATGTAACTCTAAACGGATATAGAAATGATGATTTTAAATCGTATGTGTTTTTAAGTGAGGATAAAGGCAAAACATGGAAAAATATTAGTAGTAATTTACCAAACTATCCAGTAAATGTGATAAGAGAAGATCCTGCTGATGAGAATATATTGTATTTAGGAAATGACAATGAGGTTTTAGTAAGTTTCGATAAAGGTAATAGTTGGCATGTGTTCACAAAAGGAATTCCGAAAGTAGCAGTACATGATTTGGTAATTCAAGAACGTGAAAAAGATTTAATTGTAGGTACACATGGGCGTTCAATTTACAAAGCAAATATAGCAGTGTTACAACAATACAATACCGTAAAGGATAAGTCGATTACCATTTTTGAATTGGATAAAATAGCTCATTCTGACCAATGGGGGAATGGTTGGAGTAAATATGTTGAACCTTTTTTACCAAAAACAACGATTAGTTATTATGTGTCCAATTCAGGTCAATATACTATAGAGATCTTAGCTGATAAAAAACAAGTGCTAAAGAAGTTTACTGTGAAGGCAATTAAAGGATTCAATTACTTTGATTATGATTTATCCGTTTCAGAAAAAAGTATAAAAAGCTATTTTAAGAAAAAGGAGATTAAAATTAAAAAGGCTGATAATAAGCGGTACTATTTGCCAAAAGGAGAATATGCAATTAGAATTTCTGATGGTAAAAAAAGTGTTACTCAGAAAATAATTGTAGAGTAATTATAAAAAAATGTAACGTTTTAGTAAATTAGCAGTCATATCAATGATAAATTAATTTAAAAACAAAAAAATGAAGAAAATTACCCTACTATTATTAGCTGTATTTGCAACTTTCACTATAAATGCTCAAACGGCTGATGAAATTATTTCTACCTATTTCGAAAATATTGGAGGCTTAGAAAATATAAAAAAACTTAGCGGTATTAAAATGATGGCAACTGCCAAAGGGCAAGGTATGGAGATTCCTATAGAAATTGTTCAACTAAAAGATGGTAAACAATATGTGAAAATTAGTATTCAAGGCAAAGAACTCTTGCAAGGAGTTTTTGATGGAGAAACTATGTGGAATACCAATTTTATGACTATGAAAGCTGAAAAAAGTGATGCAGAAACGACTGCCAATATGAAATTAGATGCTAATGATTTTCCAGACTCATTTGTAGATTATAAAACTAAAGGATATACTGCTGAATATTTAGGCAAGGAAACTATTGATGGTGCTGAAACATTTAAAATTAAATTGACAAAAGAACCTGTAACTATTGATGGTAAAAAAGAAAATAGTGTGAGTTTTTACTATTTTGACACTGAAAATTATGTACCTATCGTAGTGCAAAAGGAAATTATGTCTGGTCCTGCTAAAGGAAAAATGTCTGAGTCTAAAATGAGTGACTATCAAGAAGTAGATGGTATTTATTTTCCGTTTTCAATGTCTCAAGGTATGAAAGGTCAACCCGGACAAGTGATGACTATTACTAAAATTGAATTGAATCCTACAATTGAAGATAGCGTTTTTGCTTATCCCGAAGAAGTTGCAGCAGAAGAAAAATAATTATTTTATAGAATCCTCAAAATACTTTTTGAGGATTTTTTTATAACCAAACTCAATATACAATGAAAAAAATTATCCTAACCATGGCACTGGTATTTGGAATGTTTTCCTATACCTCTGCTCAAGAAGAAATTGTACTTAAAGGCAAAGAACTTTTCGGAGATTTGACAGCAAGACATATAGGTCCAGCTTTGATGAGTGGTCGTATTAATGATCTAGAAAATCACCCAACAAATAAAAATATTATTTATGCAGGAACTGCTGGAGGTGGCGTGTGGAAATCTAATAATGGCGGCACCACTTTCAATCCTATTTTTGATGATTATTGTCAGTCTATTGGTGCTGTAGAGTTAGACCCAAATGACCCTGATAATACTATTTATGTAGGTACAGGTGAGACATGGCCACGAAATAGTGTGTCTATTGGAGACGGACTGTACAAATCGGTTGATGGCGGTTCGAATTGGAAAAAAATTGGATTTGAAAAGTCAGAACGTATTGCTAACGTAATTGTAAATCCTAAAAATTCTAAAGAAGTTTATGTGGCAGTATTGGGTGCTCTTTGGGGAGATAGTGAAGAACGAGGTGTTTATAAATCAAACGATGGGGGTGCAACATGGAATAGATTATTGTATGTAAATCAAAAAACAGGTTGTGCAGATTTGGCTATGGATCCTAATGATCCAACTATTTTATATGCTTCTATGTGGGAATTTAGAAGAACAGGATGGTCTTTCGAATCTGGCGGCGATAATAGTGCCTTGTATAAATCTGTCGATGCAGGAAAAACATGGAATAAAATTCATAACGGTTTCCCAAAAGGAAAATTAGGGAGGTTAGCTATCGCAATCGCTCCTTCTGATTCTAATATTTTGTACACAGTTATTGAGGCTGAAAAAGATGAACGTAAAGGTTTGTACAGAAGTGATGATGCAGGTAAAAGTTGGAAACAACTCAATAATGATTTTGGTATTACAGTGCGTCCGTTTTACTTTTCAAGAATTGTAGTAGACCCGAAGAATCCAGAGGTTATTGTTAAAGGTGGATTGAGTGGTTCAATTTCAAGAGATGGAGGTAAAACTTTTAAAAGTTTAGGTAATATGCATAGTGATATCCACGATATTACTTTTGATATGGATAATTCAGATAGAATGTACTTTGGTACTGATGGAGGTGTGTATCGTTCTTGGAATGGAGGAACTACTTGTGAGATTGTAGAAAATTTACCATTATCACAGTTTTATCACATTAGTGTTGATGATGCTGAACCTTATAATATTTATGGAGGTTTACAAGATAATGGTTCTTGGTATGGGCCATCGTCATCACCAGGAGGTATCAATGCTAGAGATTGGAATTCTGTTGGTTATGGTGATGGGTTTAGAGTGTTGAAGCATCCTACAAAAAATATAATTTATTCTGAAATGCAAGGTGCTGCTAATGTTTGGAGATATGATGTTGACAATAAGAGAACTAAAACCATACAACCACTACCTCAAAAAGGAAGACCAAAATTACGTTTCAACTGGAATGCTCCGATGGCAATAAGTACACACCAGCCTGATAGATTCTATATGGGGACACAATTTTTACATAAATCTGAGAATATGGGCGATACTTGGAAAATTATTTCTCCAGATTTAACAACCAATGATAAAAGTAAGCAGGAACAAGAAGGTTCTGGAGGCTTGTCAAAGGATAATTCTGGTGCAGAAAATCACACAACTATTTTTACAATAGCAGAATCAACATTAGATGAAAATGTAATTTGGGTAGGTACTGATGATGGCAATGTACAAGTTACTCAAGATGGTGGATTGACTTGGGTAAATACGTCAATGAATATTATAGGTCTGCCAAAAAATATTTGGTGTTATCATATAGAAGCGAGTGTTTTTGATAAAGGTACGGCTTACGCTGTTTTTGACGGACATACCATGAACAATATGAATCCTTATACCTATAAGACAACTGATTTCGGTAGAACTTGGAAAAGTATTATTACTGATGATGTAAATGGTTTTGTAAGAAATATTCAAGAAGATTATGTGAATCCTGATTTATTATTTTTAGGGACAGAGTTCGGTTTATATATTACTAATGATGGAGGTAAGCATTGGAATAAATTTACAAATAATATGCCAGCTGTAGCTGTTCATTTTATTGATTTACAAAAACGAACCAATGATTTAGTAATGGGAACCCATGGTAGAGGTGTTATTATTATTGATGATATTTCTCTTTTACGTGAAATCAATCAAGAGATTTTGCATAAAAAAGTTCATTTCTTTAAAACCAAGCCTACAATTATAAATGAAGAAAGTGGTTTTTCAGGAAGTTTTGGAAGTGAAACGCAATTTGTAGGAGCTAACCCAACACGTGCAGTCCAAATTAAGTACTACTTGAAAAAACGTCATACATTTGGTAAGATGAGTATGGAGGTTCAAGATATGAAAGGTAATACTGTTTCAGAATTAGGGCCAGGAAAATCAAAAGGTATCAATATCGTAAAATGGAATTACCGAATCAAACAACCTAAAGTTGCCAAAGGGAAAACCTTTAGTTTTGGTGGGTTTGCTTCACCTAAAGTGGAAGCTGGGACATATAAGGTAGTTTTGAAAAAAGGGAAAGATACTTACGAACAAGAGTTTGAGCTTATTTATGATCCTAAATCAAAATTAAGTGTAGTAGATAGAGCATTTCAACATAAAACGACAATGAAAATGTATGACATGACTCAAGAATTGGCATATATGGTGTATGAATTAGACGCTATCTTAGAAAAAGCAACTGCATTAAAAAGTAAAAAACTCATCAGTAAATTAACAACACTAAAAGAATCTTTAGTGATTACTACTGGTGATAACTATGTAGGTTCTTCTGAACCTCAATTAAGAGAGAAAATGTCAGACTTATTCAGTAAGTTAGCTAGTAATTATGACAAGCCGTCACAAACTGAATTAGAGAGTTTAAGTATTGTGTCTGAACGTTTTGCTACTGCGAAAAAGGATTATGCTAAGATTAAAAAGAAAGTGAAATTCTTAGATAAATTAAAATTAAAAACTTTTGCAGAATTTGTAAAATAATTATAAAACTAAGCTTGTTTCAGTTTTCATTAGATAATAATGAGGTTCTGAAACAAGTTTTATTTTTCACTACCAATAATTTTCCGAACCCTTTCCAAGTCTTCTTGTGTATCAACACCAAAGGTTTCAATAGTTGTAATCTCTACTTTTATTTTTTTACCATTTTCTAACCATCTGTTTTGTTCTAAAGATTCAGCTATTTCAAGAGAAGTTTGTTGTAAGGAGGCAAAACTAATTAATGCTCTAGGTTTAAAGGCATACATACCTACATGTTTGTAAAAAGTATGCTTTTTTTGCCATTCATCTTTTTCAGTATCACGAACAAAAGGGATTACAGAGCGACTAAAATATAATGCATTTTTAAGTTTGTCAATAACGACAAATACACCAACATTTTTTAAAGATTCAGTTTTCTTTACAGGAGTTACCAGTGTTGCCATTCTAGTATTTTTATCTTTAAAACAAGAAGTTAATAAGCTAATCTGTCTTGGAGAAAGTAGAGGTTCATCTCCCTGAATATTTACTATGACGTCAAACTTCAAACCGTTTTGTTTTGTAAAAACTCGATATGCTTCAAGACACCTATTAGTTCCTGTATTATGATCTGGTGAGGTTAGTACCACATTACCACCAAATTTTTGTACAGTTTTAACAATCCTCTCATCATCAGTTGCAACTACAACATGATTTAAAGCTTTTTTGGCTTGTTCATAGACGCGTTGTATCATTGGTTTGCCACAAATATCTAATAAAGGCTTACCTCCTAATCGTACAGAACCGTATCTTGCGGGTATAATTCCTAAAATACTCATAGCTTTTTTGTTTTCACAAAGATAAGGTTTATGTTCTACTTTATAGAATATACTTTTTCAATATAAAATATATCAAATAAAGACTTTATACTAAAAAAACATAGTATATTTGCACACCAAAAAATTAATAATCAAGGTCGAGTACCTTAAAATTTAACAAAAATGCCAGTAAAAATTAGATTACAAAGACACGGAAAAAAAGGTAAACCATTCTATTGGATAGTTGCCGCAGATGGACGTTCAAAAAGAGATGGTAAGTTATTAGAGAAAATCGGAACTTACAATCCAAATACCAACCCAGCAACAATCAATTTAAATATTGATGATGCCGTAAAATGGTTGCAAAACGGAGCTCAACCAACTGATACAGCAAGAGCAATCTTATCGTATAAAGGAGCAATGTTGAAAAATCACTTAGCAGGTGGTGTTAGAAAAGGAGCTTTAACTGAAGAGCAAGCTGAAGAAAAATTCAATGCTTGGTTAGAAGAAAAAGCAACATTAGTTTCTTCTAAAGAAGGTAATTTAGCAAAAGTAAAATCAGATGCTAAGGCAAAAGCTTTAGAGGCTGAAAAAGAGGCTAATGAAGCAAGAAAAGCAAAAGCTGTTGCGATTGAAGCAGAAGCTATTGCAGAAACTGAAAAAGCTGCTGCTGATGCAGAAGTGTCAAACGAAGAGGAGTAAAAATACTTTTATATCTTTAAAGCCACGCTATATGCGTGGCTTTTTTATTTATTAAAGCTATTTTATAGTAATATGTATTGGCTAATATGCAAAAAAAAGATTGTTTTTATTTAGGAAAAGTGGTTAGAAAGCATAGCTTTAAAGGTGAGGTTGTGGTCAAACTCGATACTGACGAGCCTGAGCTTTATGCAAATATGGATGCTGTTTTTATCAATGTAGGTAATAATTTAATTCCGTTTTTTATTGAAAAAAGCTTGTTGCAAAAAGGAAATCAATTGCGAGTAAAGTTTGAAGATTTTACTACTGAGGAAGATGCAAATACCATTTTAAAATCAGAGGTGTATCTTCCTTTAGACTTGTTGCCAAAACTGACAGGGACTAAATTTTATTTCCATGAAGTTATTGGTTTTGCAATTGAAGATGTGAATTATGGAGAAGTAGGGGTCCTTTTTGGTATCAATGATAGAACTGCTCAGCCACTTTTCGAAATTAAAAATGGAGAGAAAGAAATTTTGATTCCAATGATCGATGATTTTATTAAAAAGATAGACCGAGTCAATAAAAAAATAGTCGTCGAAACACCAGAAGGCTTAATAGAAATGTACCTTTAAAAAAAGTATTCAGTAAGCAGTAGCGGTTGGTTATTTTTATTTAATCATAAATCAAAATATGTCTTTCAAATTCAAACAATTCACTATCCGTCAAGATAAGTGTGCAATGAAAATTGGCACTGACGGAGTATTGCTTGGAGCTTGGGCTACGATAAATAATGAACCAGATTTAATTTTAGATATTGGTACAGGCACAGGTGTTATTGCGTTGCAATTAGCTCAACGTTGTGAAGCTTTAGCCATTGATGCTTTAGAAATTGATAATGATGCGTTTGAACAAGCTGTTGAGAATTTTGAAAATAGTGATTGGGCAGATAGGCTGTTCTGTTACCATTGTTCATTGCAAGAATTTACACAAGAGCTTGAAGATACTTATGATTTGATTATTGCCAACCCGCCGTTTTACACAGATGCTTTTAAAACTGAGAATGAAGCTAGAAATAAAGCTAGATTTACTACCTCATTATCTTTTGAAGACTTGTTGTTTTCTGTTTCAAAATTATTATCTAAACAAGGTGTTTTTTCGGTTATTATTCCTTTTAAAGAAGAGGCTAATTTTATTGCTTTGGCAAAAAAATACCAACTTTTTGTATCTAAAATTTGTAGAGTAAAAGGCACTCCAACTTCTGAAATTAAAAGAAGTTTACTTGAGTTTTCATTTCAAAATGTTAA